>Ga0310696_10000218_pt1 | contig 96649 bp, 81 predicted proteins | sample AusTroGonzalo_MG_4_FD_203885 | JGI IMG/M metagenome (GOLD analysis project Ga0310696, IMG submission 203885) | Bovine rumen microbial communities from tropical cattle in Woodstock, Queensland, Australia - Gonzalo_02 (v2) (version 2) | ecosystem: Host-associated > Mammals > Digestive system >...
GCGGTTGGGCGGCGGGGTGTTGATGATGCTGAGGTCGCGGGCGCCCAGCAGGGAGAACTGCAGGGTGCGGGGGATCGGCGTGGCGGTCAGCGTCAGGGTGTCGACGGAGGCCTTGAGCTGGCGGAGTTTCTCCTTGGTGGAGACACCGAATTTCTGCTCTTCATCGATGATGAGCAGGCCCAGGTCCTTGAAAACGAAGTCCTTGCCGAGGATCTTGTGCGTACCGATCAAGATATCGATCCGGCCGTTCCGGAGCCGCTGCTTGATGTCGGAAATCTCCTTCGCCGTGCGCAGGCGGCTGACATATTCCACGTTGCACGGGAGATTCTGGAGGCGTTGGGTGAAGGTGTTGTAGTGCTGGAGCGCAAGGATGGTGGTCGGCACCAACACGGCCACCTGCTTGCTGTCGGAAGCGGCCTTGAATGCCGCCCGGATGGCGATTTCCGTCTTGCCGAAGCCCACGTCGCCGCAGATCAGCCGGTCCATCGGGCAGCTGTCTTCCATATCTCGTTTGACGGCGCGCGTGGCCGTCTCCTGATCGGGGGTGTCCTCGAACATGAAGGAGGATTCCAACTCTTCCTGCAGGTAGGTATCGGGGGAGAAGGCGAAACCCTTGGAGGCGCGGCGCTTCGCATACAGCTGGATCAGGTCTTTCGCGATATCCTTGACGCGCGATTTGGCGCTGGTCTTGAGCGTCTGCCAGCTTTTGGAGCCGAGCTTGTTAATCCGGGGCGCCTCGCCGTCCTTGGAGCGGAAACGGGAAATCTTGTGCAGGGCGTGGACGGAAACGAAGACGACGTCTCCGTCCTTGTAGGTGATCTTGACCACCTCGCGCAGGCGGCCGTAGTCGTCACGCAGGCGCACCAGCCCGCCGAAAATGCCGACGCCATGGTCGATGTGGACGACATAGTCCCCGATATTGAAGGAATTCAAGTCGTTGATGGTCAGCTGCTCGCTCTTTTCCACCATCCGCCGCAGGCTGACCCGGTGGAAACGGTCGAAGATCTCGTGGTCGGAGTAGCAGCAGACCTTGTTTTCGGCGTCGATGAAGCCGTTGTGGAGGTTGTTGCCGGAGACGAATTTCGGCAGCAGGCCGCCGTTTTGCGACAGGATGGAGCGGATGCGCTCGAGCTGGGAGTTTTTCTCTCCGTAGATGTAGACGTCGTATCCGCTCTCGATCCGGTTGCGGATGTCTTCGGTCAGAATCTCGAAATTCTTGTTGAATGCGGGTTGCGGGGAAATCTGGAAGTTGATGGTATCCTCCCCTTTGTAGGACAGCGGCGTGTCGATGTAGACGCAGGGGAACTTTTTGAGCGACCGGAAGAAGGCTTCGCCGGAATACATATCCGAAGAATCCAGCCAAACGCGCGTATCCTTGGGAAATATCTCACAGATGCTGCGTCCGGACTCCGCTTCCCCGCTCACGACGTCCGGGATGATGTCCACTTTCTCCACCTTCTCCCGGGAAAGCTGGGTGTTGCAGTCAAACTCCTGGATACCTTCTATTTCATTGCCCCAGAAAGAGATCCGGAAAGGGTAATTGTTCGAGTAAGAGAAAATATCCACGATGGATCCGCGGATCGCATACTGCCCCGGAGCGGAGACAAAGTCTACTTTTTCGAAATCGTTGGAGGCAAGTTGGCGGATGAGTTCTTCGTGGGATACTTCCTGTCCTGTGGTAAGCGAGAATACAACTTCCCGGAGTTTCTCTTCGACCGGGATGTCTTCCGCCAGGGCTCCCGGGTAGGTGACGATGACCAGCAGATCAGGGGATTCGCCGGTCGGGCCGGCGAATGACGAAAATATCTTACCGATAGCGGAGGTACGCTGTACACCGAGGGATGATTTATAATTGCTTCTTTCCACGCTGCGTCCGGACTCCGGAAGGAAGAATACCCGGTCGCCTTCTATCAGATGATAAAGGTCCGCCGCACAGTACTCCGCCGACTCTTTGTTGGGTAAGACGATGACGTGCATCCCATCGCTTACCGCCTCTGAAAAGACAAACCAGCGGGCGGATAAAAAGAGTCCCCGGCAGAACGCGTCTTTTCCGGATCGCATCCTGCCTTGCAGGCGTTCAACTGATTTTGAACTTATCAACATTCTTTTCTAAAAACCGGTTGAAAAGACGGTGGAAAACCTGTTGATTGGGTTCTTCCCGCTGTAGATAACTCGCAGCGGAAAGTTTTCAACCACGAAAAAAACAGGAAATCAACCATCTTCTTAACGCTTAGTTCTTTATCTAAAAATTTGAGAATCAGCCTATTGATATATTTATCAACATTTCAACAAGCCTAAAATAAAACATCAAATTATCAAAATAAAAGAACTATATTTGTAGTCTGATTGTCAAAGACTTTATGCCTGAATTCGACCCTCATAACACAAACGACGGCAAAGATAAGGAATTAGACGGAATAATCCGGCCCCAGGAACTGGAAGATTTCACGGGGCAGGGAGAAATTGTGTCCAGACTCCGGATCTATATCCAGGCCGCGAAGATGCGGGGGGAGTCTTTGGACCATACCTTGTTCCATGGTCCTCCGGGTTTGGGCAAGACCACCCTGGCGCATATCATCGCCAACGAAATGGGGGTCAATATGAAGATTACTTCCGGTCCCGTCCTGGACAGGCCCGGGGATCTGGCCGGTTTGCTGACTTCGCTGGAGACGGGCGACGTCCTGTTCATCGATGAAATCCATCGCCTCTCTCCGGAGGTGGAGGAATACCTTTATTCCGCGATGGAGGATTATGTCATCGATATCATGATCGACAAGGGCCCCGGCGCACGCTCCGTGCGGATTTCCCTGAATCCTTTCACGCTGGTCGGTGCCACCACGCGGGCCGGTCTGCTGACCGCTCCGCTGCGCGCCCGTTTCGGGATTACCGAAGGTTTGGAGTATTACGATACGGAGGACCTGGTGAAGATCGTGAAGCGCAGCGCCGGAATCCTGCAGGTGGATATCGAGGAGGAAGCGGCGAAAGAGATAGCCCTGCGCAGCCGCGGTACGCCGCGAATCGCGAATTCGCTGCTTCGCCGGGTGCGGGATTTCGCCCAGGTGATGGGAGACGGCCATATTGACTTGAAGATTGCCCGATATGCCCTGGATAAGTTGAATATAGACAAACGGGGCCTGGATTCGATCGACAACAAGATCCTTCGTACGATCATTTCCACTTTCAAGGGAGGGCCGGTCGGCGCGAATACGCTGGCGACCGCCATCGGGGAGGATCAGGGGACGTATGAGGAAGTGTATGAACCCTTCCTGATCAAAGAAGGTTTCATCGTCCGTACGCAACGGGGCCGGGTGGCGACAGAGCTTTCGTATAAACACCTGGGCCTGGATCCGTATCAGAACAACAGCAACACCTTGTTTTAAAATAAATATCAATATAAACACCTAACCATGTCTGACAAGTTAATTTCCAAAATCCCTGACGGACCTCTTGAGAGAAAGTGGACCCGGCGCAAGTCGGAGATTCGTCTCGTGAGTCCGAACAACAAGAGAAAACTTGAGATCATCGTGGTCGGTACCGGTCTGGGAGGAGCTTCCGCAGCTGCCACTCTCGGCGAACTGGGCTACAATGTCAAGATTTTCTGCATCAGCGATACGCCGCGCCGTGCGCACTCCATTGCTGCGCAGGGTGGTATCAATGCTGCCAAGAATTATCAGAACGACAACGATTCGGTCTATCGCCTTTTCTATGATACGATCAAGGGTGGTGACTATCGTTCCCGCGAGGCGAATGTGTACCGTCTGGCCGAAGTGAGTGCTTCGATCATCGACCAGTGCGTGGCGCAGGGGATTCCTTTCGCGCGTGAGTATGGCGGATATCTGGCGAACCGTTCTTTCGGCGGCGTGCAGGTGAGCCGTACTTTCTATGCCCGTGGCCAAACCGGCCAGCAGCTGCTGCTGGGTGCGTATGCTTCCCTGAATAAGGAGATTGCGAACGGTACCGTCAAGTCCTATCCGCGACATGAGATGCTTGACCTCGTGGTGGTGAACGGCGAGGCGAAGGGCATCATTGCCCGCAACCTGGTGACGGGTAAGCTGGAGCGTTTCGGCGCCCATGCGGTGGTGATTGCGACGGGTGGTTACGGCAATACCTATTTCCTTTCGACGAATGCCATGAACAGCAACGGTTCCGCCGCGATGCAGTGCTTCCGGAAAGGAGCGTATTTCGCCAATCCCTGCTTCGCGCAGATCCATCCGACCTGTATTCCCGTCCACGGCGACCAGCAGTGTAAGCTGACCCTGATGAGCGAGTCGCTGCGTAACGACGGACGTATCTGGGTGCCGAAGAAGATGGAGGATGTGGAGAAACTCCGCAAGCATACGATCAAGCCTTCGCAGATCCCGGAAGAGGACCGCGACTACTATCTCGAGCGCCGCTATCCGGCCTTCGGTAACCTGGTCCCGCGCGACGTGGCCTCGCGTGCCGCGAAGGAGCGTTGCGATGCCGGTTTCGGCGTGAATGAGACGGGAAAGGCCGTGTTCCTGGATTTCTCCGATGCCATCAAGCGTCTGGGACATCAGCGTGTGGCCGAGCGTTATGGCAACCTCTTCGATATGTATGAGAAGATCACGGCCAGTTCCCCTTGGGAGGAGCCGATGATGATCTATCCGGCCATCCACTATACGATGGGCGGCATCTGGGTGGATTATGACCTGCAGACCACGATTCCGGGCCTGTATGCCATCGGTGAGGCCAACTTCTCCGACCACGGCGGCAACCGCCTCGGTGCATCGGCCTTGATGCAGGGTCTGGCGGACGGTTATTTCATCCTGCCGGTCACGATCGGGGACTATCTGTCCCATAAGTTTGCGGAGCCCAAGACGGATGTCAACACGCCGGAATTCGACGCGGCGGAGAAGGCCGTGCAGGCCCGTATTGACAGGCTGTTCAACATCAAGGGCCGGATTCCTGTGGATGTGATCCACAAGCATCTGGGCAATATCATGTGGGAGTATGTGGGTATGGCGCGCAATGCTGAGGGCCTGAAGAAGGCCATCGAGGAGATTCAGGCGCTCAAGAAGGATTTCTATGAGAACGTGAATGTGCCCGGAACCCAGTTCGAATTCAATCAGGAACTCGAGAAGGCGCTCCGCCTGGAGGACTTCTTCGATATCGGTGAACTGATGGCCCGCGACGCCCTGAACCGCAGCGAATCCTGCGGTGGACATTTCCGCGTGGAGAGCCAGACGGAGGAAGGCGAAGCCAAGCGTGACGACGCCAACTTCATGTACGTGGCCGCCTGGGAATTCAAGGGCGAAGGCAAGGAGCCGGAACTCCACAAGGAGCCGCTCAAGTATGATTTTATTGAGGTGAAAACGAGAAACTACAAAGACTAAGGGAGATGGAATTCAATCTGAAAATATGGCGTCAGAAGAACGCCAAGGAGAAAGGTCATTTCGAGACCTACCATATTGACGGCATTGAGGAAGACGCTTCCTTCCTGGAGATGCTCGACATCCTCAATGAGCAGTTGATCCGCGAGGGCAGCGATCCCGTCGCCGTGGAGCGCGGTTGCCAGAGCAGCGGTCCCGTGTCTTTCGACCATGACTGCCGGGAGGGCATCTGCGGTGCGTGCGGTCTCTACATTGACGGCCGCGCACACGGTCCGGACAATCAGGTGACGACCTGTCAGCTGTTCATGCGCCATTTCAAGAACGGTGCGACCATTACGGTGGAGCCGTGGCGGAGCAAGGGTTTCCCTATCATCAAGGACCTGGTCGTGGATCGTTCCGCTTTCGATAAGATCCTGCAGGCCGGCGGCTTCATCTCCGTCCGGACGGGTTCGGCGCAGGATGCCAACAACATCCTGATTTCGCACGACCGTGCCGAGGAGAGTATGGATGCGGCCGCGTGCGTGGGATGCGGCGCCTGTGTGGCGACGTGTAAGAATGGTTCCGCGATGCTCTTCGTGGCCGCCCGCGTGAGTTCGCTCGCGCTGCTGCCGCAGGGCCGTCCGGAGGCGAAGCGCCGCGCCAAGGCGATGGTGGCCAAGATGGACGAACTGGGCTTCGGCAACTGCACCAACACCCGCGCCTGCGAGATGGAGTGCCCGAAGGGCATCAATGTCTCGCACATCGCCCGCCTGAACCGGGAGTTCCTGAAGGCGAAGTTCTCTGACTGACGCTAGGCGTCATCCCCGGTCTGACCGGGGATCTACCAGAGGAAATTATTGAAGGGATATCTTCCCGCGTGAATCTCCGCGACCATCTTGTAGATGTCGTCGCGGAGTTTTTCGATGTTCTCCTTCTTGATGGCGGAGATAAAGATGCAGGGGATCTTGCGGCCGCTGATCCATTTGTATTTCACCTCGTCGAGGGTGAAGTTCTTCTCCGTCTTGGGCTCCAGGGAGAATTCGTCGTAGGGTTCGTAGGTGTAGGCGTCCGTCTTGTTGAAGACGACGTAGACGGGTTTGTCGGCCGCGGAAATGTCTTTCAGGGTCTTGTCCACGACCTCCATCTGCTCTTCGTAGTCGGGGTGTGAGATGTCCACGACGTGGACGAGGATGTCGGCCTCGCGGACCTCGTCCAGGGTGCTTTTGAAGGCCTCAATCAACTGCGTGGGCAGTTTGCGGATGAAGCCGACGGTGTCGCTCAGCAGGAAGGGAACGTTGCCGATGACGACCTTGCGGACGGTGGTGTCGAGGGTGGCGAAGAGCTTGTTCTCGGCAAATACGTCCGACTTGGACAGGAGGTTCATGAGGGTGGACTTGCCGACGTTGGTGTAGCCGACCAGGGAGAGGCGAACCAGCTGGCCGCGGTTGCTGCGCTGGGTGGCCATCTGCTTGTCCACCTTTTTGAGCTGTTCCTTGAGTTTGGAGATGCGTTCGCGGACAATGCGGCGGTCCACCTCGATTTGGGTCTCTCCCATGCCGCCGCGGGTCCCCATGCCGCCGCGCTGGCGCTCCAGGTGGGTCCACATGCCGGCCAGGCGGGGGAGCATGTAGTTGTAGCGGGCCAGCTCGACCTGGGTTTTGGCGTAGGCGGTCTGCGCCCGCTGGGAAAAGATTTCCAGGATCAGGCTGGTGCGGTCGATGACGGCCGCGGTTTTGATGATTTTCTCGATGTTGCGCTGCTGCATCCCCGTGAGTTCGTCGTCGAAAATCACGTAGTCGATGCCGTTCTGTTCGCAGTAGTCCGCGATTTCGTGGAGTTTGCCGCTGCGGATGTAGGTCGCCTTGTCCGGGCGGTCTACGCGCTGGACGAATTTCTTGTCGCCGTGTGCGCCGGCGGTCTCTGCCAGGAACTCGAGTTCTTCGAGGTATTCGTAGATTTTCCGTTCGTCGTCATCCTGTTTGATGATCCCGACGAAGACGGCTTTTTCTTCTCTCTTATCTTGCATTGTCAGTCAAAAAAAGGCCATCCGCAATCGACGGACGGCCTTTTGTTTCTCAGAGCCGGATTATCGCAGCTGGAAGATCACAGGGAACTGGTAGGTCACCTTGACGGCGCGGTCGCGCTGCTTGCCAGGGGTCCACTTCGGGGAGCTCTGGATCACGCGCACGGCCTCCTTGTCGAGGGAAGGATCCACACCACGGAGGACCTTCACGTCGGAGACGGTGCCGTTCGGATTGACGGTGAACTGAACCATCACACGGCCGGAAACGCCGTTCTCCTTGGCAATCTCGGGGTAATCAAGATGCTGGGAAACCCATTTGGAGAAGGTGTTGGCGTCGCCGCCCTGGAACTTGGGCTTCTCTTCCACGAGGGCGAACGGAATGGCCTCTTCCTCTACGACTTCTTCCTGAACCTCCTCGACGTAGTCCATAATCTCGACACCGAGGTTGGAGTCGTCTTCGAGGTTGAGGATATTGTCATCCACCTTGATATTGTCATCGACGATATCGATCTGGTCGGAAAGGATCGGAATCTTCGGGGTCTCGGGGGGCGGCGGAGGGGTGTCCTGCGTGATCGGGATGATTTCTTCCTCAATCAATTCCGTGTTCTCTGCCTCGAAGACGCTGTCTTTCTTGTCCGATGTCTTGAACTCGAAAGCAGCGATGGTGATCAGGAGAGACAGCACGAGACCGACCTCGACAAACAAGAGTTTCTTGTTGTTCAGATCAGCTTTGGGTGATTTCTTGACTTCCATATCTGTGGTTATTTAATAATCCATTCGAGTTTCAAAGATAGAAATATTTATTTTGAATTCCAATTATTTCATTTAATAGATGTAAATTTGCAAAAATCTTCGGCTATGATACGATACTTTCAAGAAGATATCCGCTTTGAACTGAAGCAAAAGATGCAGAACAACCGGTGGTTGAAGATGGTTGCCGGAAGCGAGATGAAACGCCTCGGAGCGGTCAACATCATCTTCTGTTCGGACAACTATATCCTGGATGTCAACATGAAGTATCTTCAGCATGATTATTTCACGGACATCATCACCTTTGATTATTGCGAGAAAGACATCTTGTCCGGGGATCTGTTCATCAGCATCGATTCGGTCCGGGAGAACGCCCTGTTTTACGGGACGGAGTTTTCGGACGAACTGAACCGCGTGATGGTGCACGGGCTGCTTCACCTCATCGGCTATGACGACCATACCGAGGAAGAGGTGGCGGTGATGCGGCAGAAGGAGAATTACTATTTACAGATGAGAAGCGTTTTGTGATGCAAGGGGAGTATGACATCATTGTCGTTGGCGGTGGGCACGCCGGATGCGAGGCCGCGATGGCGGCGTCGACGCTCGGTTCGTCGGTCCTGCTGGTGACGATGGATATGCTGGGCTTTGCGCGGATGTCCTGCAATCCCGCGATGGGTGGGATTGCCAAGGGGCAGATCGTCCGGGAGATCGATGCGCTGGGCGGATGGAGCGGAATCATTACCGACCGCTGCACCCTGCAGTTTCGGATGCTGAACCGCTCGAAGGGCCCGGCGATGTGGAGCCCCCGCGCCCAGTGCGATAAAATCCAATTTTCGCAAGAATGGCGAAGAGTGCTCGAAAGTAATTGTAAATTAGATATTTACGCAGATTCTGCGGCCTCTTTCGTCTTTGAGAATTCAAAAATCCGCGGAATTCGTACAACTACGGGGGCAATTTTCAAGTCTCGCGCAGTTATTTTGTCCGCCGGAACCTTCCTGGGCGGGCGGCTTTTTATCGGGCGCACCCAGATGGAGGGCGGGCGCATCGGGGAGCAGGCATCGTATGGTCTGACCGAACAACTGATCGAAATGGGTTTGACGACGGACCGGATGAAGACGGGGACGCCCCCGCGCATCGATATTTCTTCCGTGGACGTCTCGCGCCTTGCGCTTCAACCGGGCGACGTGCAGCCCTCCCGATTCTCGTTCCTGCCGGAACCGTCTGCGGTTCAAAAGTCCGGGGAGCAGATGTCGTGTTATATCCTCCACACCAACGAGCGGGTTCATGAGATCCTGCGGACCGGCTTCGGGGATTCGCCGCTGTTCACCGGCATGATTCACGGGCGCGGCCCGCGCTATTGTCCGAGCATCGAAGACAAACTCCGGGTCTTCCCGGAGAATGACGCACATCAGTTGTTCCTGGAGCCGGAAGGCCGCTGGACCAACGAGTATTACCTCCAGGGCTTCTCTTCCTCGCTCCCGCTGCAGGTCCAGCTGGACGCGCTTCACGCCATAGAAGGTCTGGAAAATGTCAAGATCTTCCGACCGGCCTATGCGGTGGAATACGACTATTTTGACCCGACGCAGCTGCGTCCGACGCTGGAATCCAAACTGGTTGAAAACCTCTTCCTGGCGGGCCAGGTCAACGGAACGACTGGTTACGAAGAAGCTGCGGCACAAGGCATTGTCGCCGGGATCAACGCGCACCAGAAGCTCGTGGAAAAGGATCCGCTGGTCCTTCATCGCGATCAGTCGTACATTGGCGTCTTGATCGATGACCTCGTGACCAAGGGTGTTGACGAGCCGTATCGGATGTTCACTTCCCGCGCGGAATACCGGATCCTCTTGCGTCAAGACAATGCGGACAAGCGCCTGACGCCGCTTGCCCACGAACTCGGCTTGGCCAGCGAGGAACGTTACGCGGCCGTGATGGAGAAATATGCCCGAGTGGACGAGCTGCTGGCTTTCTGTGAGCGGAAGAACTTGACCGCGACGGCTGTCAATGCTTATCTGGAATCCGTCGGATCGAGCCCGATCACGGAATCAAAAAGGATCGCAGACCTGGCCACGCGGCCCGAAGTGGCGTTGACGGATTTGTTACGAATGGTTCCACGTGGAACGGACCCGGCGGATGTCGTGGAAAGCGTCGAAATCTCCATCCGTTACAAGGGCTATATTGACCGCGAAGTGGCGATGGCAGACAAACTTCAACGCTTGGAAGATTTGAAGATTCCGGAAGGTTTTGATTTTGACCGCGTGTCCGGCCTGACGATCGAATGCCGGCAGAAACTGAAGAAATACCATCCTTTGACAATCGCCCAGGCGTCCCGCATTTCCGGGGTGTCGCCGGCGGATATCTCCGTTTTGCTGGTGTATTTCGGGCGTTAGCGCTATAGGCGCTTGAGCGCCTCTTTGATGATCTCCTCGACGCTCGCGTGGGGATTCCCTTTCAGGATGGCCTGGACGGCCTTGTTGATGTTCGGCTTCGAGAAACCGAGCATCTGCAGCGCTGTGGACGCTTCTTCCGCGGCGGCTCCGGAGTCCGTCTGGAACAGTACGTCCACTCCGACGCCGGAACCCTTGACGAGCTTGTCCTTGAGCTCGAGAATCATGCGCTGGGCGGTCTTTAGCCCGATTCCCTTAATGCCTTTGAGACGATTGACGTCTTCTCCGAGGATGGCATTCCGAAGTTCTTCCGCCGAGAGGGAGGAGAGGACCATCCGGGCCGAAGCGGCTCCCATCCCGGACACGCTGGTGATCTGGCGGAAGAGGTCTCGCTCCTCCTGCGTGGCGAAGCCGTAGTCCACTTCGGCGCTGTCCCGGGGGTTCACCTGCCGCTGGACGTAAACGGTCGCGCTGGTCTTGCCGCCCAGTGCGTCATAAGTCTGAAGGGAGATTTCGACCGCGTAGCCGATACCCTGGTTGTCGATCACCGCCATCGTGGGGGTCAGTGTCGCAAGCTTTCCGGAGATGTAGTCTATCATATCACAAAAATAATGTTAAATTTGCATTTCTCTATGACACGGGTAGAAAAAATAAGACAAGAGTTCCCGGAACTGGGTGAAACAGTATACGGCAAGCCGCTGGTCTATCTGGACAATGCGGCCACGTCGCAGCGCCCCCTGTCCGTCATTCGGAAATGGACGGAACTCTCCACGAAATACAACGCCAACCTTCACCGGGCCGTCCATCATCTGGCAGCCGTAGCGACCGAGGAATTCGAAGCGACGCGGGATGCGGTCCAGAGGTATCTGAATGCGGAATCCCGGGAAGAAATCATCTTTACTTCCGGCGCTACCGCTTCGATCAACCTCGTTGCGTACAGCTACGGGGACGCCTTTATCCACAAGGGTGACGAGATCGTCGTTTGTGAGGCAGAACACCATTCCAACCTGGTTCCCTGGCAGTTGCTCTGCGAACGCAAGGGTGCCGTGCTGAAAGTTTGGCGGGTGGATGAGCAGGGCCGTCCGGACCTGTCTGCGCTGCCGGCGTTGCTTTCGTCCCGGACGAAGCTGGTCTGCGTGGCGCACATTTCCAATGTGCTCGGGTTGGTGAATCCCGTGTCGGAAATCGTCCGGATTTGCCACGAACGGGGTTGTCCCGTCCTGGTGGACGGTGCGCAAGGCATCGTGCACGAGCGTGTGGATGTCCGGGAAATGGGCTGCGACTTCTATGCCTTCTCCGGCCACAAGGTGTACGCGGCGCCGGGAACAGGCGTGCTGTACGGACGCCGGGAATGGCTGGAGCAGATGCCCCCGTTTATGGCCGGCGGCGAAATGATCGGGACGGTCCGCTGGGCCGGCTCGACTTTCGCTCCGCTGCCGCAGAAGTTCGAGGCGGGGACGCAGAACATGGCGGGAACCCCGACGCTTCGGCCTGCGCTCGAGATGGCGGAAGCCCTGCGCGATCCCGCAGTCGTAGCGGAAGGAGAACGCGCCAAATCTTTTATTATAAGCGAGTTGCATGCTATTTCCGGGTTGCGGCTATACGGGGAGACAGAGCGCCTCGAAGAGAAGATACCTCTCTTTTCGTTCTCCGTGGAACACTGCCACCACGAAGATCTCGCGCTGATTCTGGACAAGATGGGCGTCGCAGTCCGCTCCGGCCAGATGTGTGCGGAGCCCCTGATGGACCGCTTTGGCGTGACGGGGATGCTTCGGGCATCGTTCGCGCCCTATAACACGTTTGCAGAAGCGGAATATTTTATCAAATCGCTCCACCGGGCGATTCAAATGCTGAGAGGATGAAAACACTACAAGAGGCCCAGGCGGAAGTCGTCGAGGATTTCTCGATGTACGACGAATGGCTGGACAAATATGAATACCTGATTGACCTGGGGCGGCGTCTGGAGCCGTTCCCGGAATCGCTCAAGACCGACGACCGCCTGATCAAGGGCTGCCAGTCCCGGGTGTGGCTGGACACGACCGTCGAGGAGGGCCGGCTGGTCTTCCGCGCGGATAGCGACGCCATCATCACGAAGGGAATCATCTCCCTGCTGATCGGGGTCTATTCCGGGCGCTCCGCCCGGGAAATCGCCGAAGACGACTTCTCGTTCGTGGACCGGCTGGGCCTGCGCGAAAACCTGTCCCCGACGCGCGCGAACGGCCTGGCGTCGATGATTGAAACCATTCGCGCGACAGCGCAAAAACACTGCTGAGATGGCCGCTGGTGATGTTTTAACCCCCCAGGACGTCAAAGAGCTGGCTCCGCTCTACGAGGACGTCGTCCTTGCCCTGAAGCAGGTGTATGACCCGGAAATCCCCGTCAATATCTACGATCTGGGCCTGATTTACGAGCTGCACATCAGCAAGGCCCACGAGGTCTATATCAAGATGACCTTCACCGCCCCGAACTGTCCGATGGCGGACGAGGTGCTGGCGGAGGTGCAGCGCAGTGTGGAGGACACGCCCGGCGTGACACGCTGCGAAATCGAATTGGTGTTCGACCCGGTCTGGGACCAGAGCATGCTGTCAGACGAGGCCCGGGTGGCGCTGGGCTGGGATCCCGAATTCTAGCACGATGAAGACGGTCCCCGTATATTTCTCCCTGGGGTCCAACCTGGGCGACCGCCGGGCGATGATCGAGGAAGCGTTGCGCCGCCTGGATGCCGCCATCGGACGCCCCTACGAAGCGCTTTCCTCCATCATCGAGACACCGGCATGGGGCTTCGAGGGGCCGGCTTTCCTCAATTGCGTGGTCCGTTACCGCACGGCGCGGCAGCCCCAAAGTCTGCTGAAAATCTGCAAGCGGATCGAGCGGGCGATGGGACGCACGGGAGCACCGGAGTACGACGCCGAGGGCCGGCGGATCTACCACGACCGCCCCATCGACATCGACATCCTGCTCTACGGCGACGAAATAATCGACACCCCGGACCTGCAGATTCCGCACCCGCGGATGTACGAGCGCGAGTTCGTCCTGCGTCCGCTGGCAGAAATTGCGCAGAAATGATTATCTTTGCGCGTTTGACGATAATCAGTTAGTAAAACAATATGACACAAGAAGAATTGTTCAAGGTACTCGTGGCGCATTGCAAGGAGTACGGTTTCATTTTCCCGTCCAGCGAGATTTATGACGGCCTGGCCGCCGTGTACGACTATGGCCAGATGGGCGTCGAGCTCAAGAACAACATCAAGCAGTATTGGTGGAACGCGATGACCCGGCTCAACGAGAACATCGTCGGCATCGACTCCTGCATCTTCATGCACCCCCGTATCTGGGAGGCCTCCGGCCACGTGAGCGCCTTCAACGACCCCCTGATCGACAACAAGGACTCCAAGAAGCGCTACCGCGCCGACGTCCTGATCGAGGACTATCTCGGCAAGATCGAGGAGAAAATCAACAAGGAAGTCGAGAAAGGCCGCAAGAAATTCGGCGAGAGCTTCGACGAGGCGCAGTTCCGCGCGACCAACCCGAACGTGCTGCGCGAGCAGGCCAAATACGACGAAGTCCACAACCGCTATGTCGCCGCCGAGAAGGCGTCCGACTTCGCCGAATACCGCCAGATCATCATCGACTGCGGCATCGTCTGCCCCATCAGCGGCACCTGCAACTGGACCGAGGTCCGGCAGTTCAACCTGATGTTCAGCACCTCGATGGGCAGCACCGCCGACGGCGCCAACACCATCTACCTGCGTCCGGAGACCGCCCAGGGCATCTTCGTGAACTACCTGAACGTCCAGAAGACCGGCCGCATGAAGATTCCTTTCGGTATCGCCCAGATCGGCAAGGCCTTCCGCAACGAGATCGTCGCCCGCCAGTTCATCTTCCGGATGCGCGAGTTCGAGCAGATGGAAATGCAGTTCTTCATCAAGCCGGGCACCGAGCTCGACTGGTTCGCCAAGTGGAAGGAGCAGCGGATGAAATGGCACGTCAACATCGGCATGGGCGCGGAGAACTACCGCTTCCACGACCACGAGAAGCTGGCCCACTATGCCAACGCCGCCACCGACATCGAATTCAACTTCCCCTTCGGCTTCAAGGAGCTGGAAGGCATCCACAGCCGCACGAACTTCGATCTGGGCAACCACCAGAAGTTCTCCGGCAAAAAGATCGAATACTTCGACCCCGAAGAGGGCGCCGCATACACCCCGTACGTGGTCGAGACCTCCATCGGCGTGGACCGCATGGTCCTGGCCGTCCTCTCGCACTCCCTGCACGAGGAGCAGCTCGAGAACGGCGAAACGCGCGTCGTGATGAGCATTCCCGCCCCACTCGCCCCGGTCAAGGCCGCGGTCCTGCCGCTGGTCAAGAAAGACGGCCTGCCGGAACTCGCCCAGGAGGTGATGAACGAGCTCAAATTCGACTTCAACTGCCAGTACGAGGAGAAGGACAGCATCGGCAAGCGTTATCGCCGCCAGGACGCCATCGGCACCCCGTACTGCATCACGGTGGACCACGAGTCGCTCACCGACCGCTGCGTCACCGTCCGCGACCGCGACACGATGGAGCAGCAGCGCGTGCCCATCGCCGAGCTTCGCGCGATGATTGACAAGAAAGTCAACCTCAACAACTTGCTCCGCAACCTCTAATGGCGCAGAGCTTCGCCGAACTGGGCCGGATCGATGCCATCCGACAGCTCTTCGAAGGGACGGGTTACCGTCCTTTCGAGGAGCCGTTGTGGCTGGAAGCCGGCGAGCGCGACTGCGTCACGACGGCCACTGCGCTCCTGCTGGAAGGAATCGATTTCGACCTCGTGTACTTCCCGCTGAAGCACCTCGGCCGCAAGGCGGTGCTGCGCGCGACCGGCGAGCTGTACGCCGTCCTGGCGCGCCCGGAAACGCTCTCCGTCCAGCTGGGCGTGTCCGCGAAGCTGGATTTCCCGCAGATCCAGGAGCTCTGGAGCGGTCTCGCCGCGACGGCGCGCGAACACGGGTTCCGCTCGCTCAGCCTCGACCTGCAGCCCTCCCGCAACGGCCTGACGATCTCGCTCTCCGCCACGGGCCGCCACGATGCCGCCACCTCCGATGCCCGCCCGCAGGCACAGTCGAAAGACCTGGTCTGCGTGTCCGGTGCGCTGGGGGCCGCCTTCCTCGGCCTGCGGGTGCTGGAGCGCGAGCGGCAGAATTTCGACCGCGGTGCGGCCGAAACAAAGGCGCTTGAGTCTTACAAAATGCTGGTCGGCGCCTATTTGCGGCCCGAACTGGACCCGCAGACGGTCCCGCAGCTGGCCGCCTCCGGCATCACCCCGTCCTACGGCTATTTCGTCACGCGCGGGCTCGCGGACACCCTGCTGCGCCTGCGTCGCGACAGCGGCCTGGGCGTCAAGGTCTACGCGGACAAGATCCCCTTCGAAGGCGGCAGCTTCGCCCTGGGCAAAGAACTCGACCTCGACCCCGTGTCCGCGGCGATGAGCGGCGGCGAGGACTATCACCTTCTCTACGTCGTCCCGATGGCGCAGTTCGAGCGCTTCCGCAAGGACTTCCAGACCTTCGACATCATCGGCCATCTCGCCCGGCCGGAAGTGGGCGCCGTGCTCGTGTCCCCCGACGGGCTGGAACATAACATTTCCGCCCCGGGATGGACTCCCGAGGCGGAATAACCAACAATATTTACAGCCTTCCGGCTAATCGTCGAGCCCCTCGATGGTCTCGATGGTCCCGTCTTCGCGGTACGTCAGTTCGCAGACCTTGAGGCTGCGGAGGCGGTTGATGCCCTTGGAAGGGCCGCTGTCGTGGTGGAAAAGCCACCATTTGCCGCCGTACTCGACGATCGAATGATGTGTCGTCCAGCCGAAGACCGGCGTGAGGACGACGCCCTTGTAGGTAAAGGGTCCGTAAGGGTTGTCTCCGATGGCGTAGCAGATCTTGTGCGTGTCGCCGGTGGAGTAGCTGAAATAGTATTTCCCCTTGTATTTATGCATCCAGCTGGCTTCGAAGAAGCGACGCTCGTTGTCCCCCACGGTGATGGGCTTGCCGTCTTCGTCGATCAGCACGACCGGTTTGGGATCCTCCGCGAACTGCAGCATATCGTGGCTGAGCTTGACGACACGGGCGGGGACGGCCGGCTGGTCATCGGCGGGATAGGAGGTGCCGTTGTCCTTGGCAAGGTTGTCCTCGTAGCGCTGGAGCTGCCCGCCCCAGATGCCGCCGAAATACATATAGTACTCGTCGTCGTCATCGTGCAGGATGGCGTAGTCGATGGAATAACTGCCCCGGATCGGGTCCGGCTGGGCCACGAACGGGCCGGTCGGGCTGTCGGACACGGCCACGCCGCAGCGGAAGATGTCCGTCTTGTCCTTGGCCGGGAAATACATGTAATAGCGGCCGTCGCGACCCTTCGCGACCTCGCAGTCCCACAGCTGGCGGCGGGCCCAGGGGACGTCCTTGATGTCCAGGGCGATGCCGTGGTCCCGGATGGGCGAAGTCATCGGGTCCGGGCCTTCCAGCGAAAGGACGTGGTAGTCCTTCATGTCGTACTCGCTGCCGAAATCATCGTCCGGTGCGGCGGACTCCCAGTCGTGGGAAGGGTAGATGTAGAGCTTGCCGTCGAACACGTGGACCGACGGGTCGGCCATATAGTCGGCGGGGAAGAGATAGCGTTTCTGAACTTTCTTTGCCATAAGATTGGTATTAGATCCCCGATCAGGCCGGGGATGACGTTTTTTGGGGTGACGGAACAATTATTCTGCCAGGTGTTTGGCCTCGATGGCGAGGTTGATTTCATCCATCTTCTCGTCGCTGAGCTCGTACTTGCTGATGATGAAGATGGCGAGCAGGAGCAGGATGGCCGGGATCACGCAGACCAGCCACAGGATACCCTGCAGGGCCAGCGGCGTCTGCTGCGCGGCGTCGGCGTTGAAGCCCACCCAGGCGAGCACCAGCCCCGGAACCACACCGCCGAGCGCCATACCGGCCTTGAAGAAGATGCCGGTGAGGGCGTTGACGATGCCGGCGATGCGCTTGCCGGAAGTGAATTCGCCGTAGGCGATGACCTCAGGCACAAGGGCCCACATGTAGCCCGTGGCGGTGATGATACCGGTGGACTTGACGAACTGGGCGATGCACAGGAGCACGAAGTTGGTCTTGGTGGCCGGGATGGACACGAAGGTGTACATCAGCGCCATACCCACGATGGCGATGCCGAGGAAGAGGTAGAACATCCCCTTCTTGCCGATCTTGCGCTTGATGGCGGGCACCAACGGCATGAAAATGAAGGCCGGGATGGTGCCGAGCCACATGAAGAGGGTGGTCAGCAGCGGGGTGGCTTCCACGTTGTAGCTCATGAAGTAGGCGTCGGCGGCGTTGCTCACGCTCATCATCGCGAAGGCGGTGATGAAGAAGAAGGCGACGATGCGCAGCGGCCGGTTGCGGCCGAACTCCATCCACAGGTCGCTCACCTTCACGTTGGCGGACTCCTTCTGGTCCATGACGACCTTCTCCTTGCACTGCGAGAAGCAGAAGAAGAGCAGGGCCAGGCCGACGATGGCGAAGATGGCGTAGGTGATGAACCAGGCGCTGCCGGCTTCCGGCGTATTGTAGACGGCCGTCATCTTGCCGGTCTCGGGATTGAGCACCTTCGGGGCGAAGATGGCGATGATCAGCGGCAGGGACTTCACGCAGAGGGCGCCGAGGTTGGCCATGAACATGCGCGTGGAGGTGAGGATGGTGATCTCGTTGGTGTCGCGGGTGAGCGAGGCGTTCAGGGCGCCGTAAGGCACGTTCACGAGGGTGTAGCACATCGACATGCCGACGTAGGTCACATAGGCGTAGATGAGCTTGGTCGTATCGGAAGCACCGGCCAGGCCGTTCCAGAAGCAGAGGATCGCCAGGCCGACCAGCGGAATACCGCCGAAAATGAGCCAGGAGCGATACTTGCCCCACTTCGGGTTGTTCTTGTCCACAATGGTGCCGACCACCGGGTCCCAGAGCACGTCCACGAGACGTACGACGAGGAACATCACGGCGGCGGGACCGGGCTTGAGCCCGAACACGTTCGTGTAGAAGAAAAGCAGCCAGATGCTGACGGTCTGGTAAATGAGATTCTGCGCCATGTCGCCGGCGCCGAAGCCGATGCGCTGCATCCAGCTCAGTTTGTAGAAGCCTTTCGCTTCGTTGGGAGTGTTGGCCATAGGTTATAGTTTTGTATCCAATTATCCAGTCTAGCAAATTTAGCGAAAATCCCGGACAATACCTTTCGGATTGTCCCAAAAAGCACCAAGAATCCGTCAAACGGCCCGGGAATCCAAAAAAGGACAACCCCTTGGGGTCGCCCTTTTTTAATCCGGAACGTGTTGTTAATAAATTAATTGTTACTTATTTTTTAAAATTTAGGAATTTCAAAGGTGGAAGCGGGGATGGTGGCGTTCTCTTCGAATTTGACTGCCGTGTTGCCAAACTGGAACTGCCCGCCATCGGTGAGGGACTTGAGGGCGATGCCCTTCCAGATCCAGACGGTCTGGGTGGCGGTCATGCCCATCTGGTTGGTCTCCATCGAATACTTGGTGCATTCGCGGTCGAGGACCTTCTCCTTGCCGAGCTCCTTGATCTTGTAGGTGCTCTTGTCCTTGTCGGTGAGGTTGAGGAAGTTGACATCCGCCCCCATCACCGGCATTTCCTGGACCTGCTTCTCGGTGGAGTTGATCATGTAGGTCTTGCCATCCTTGCGGAGAATGGTCATCTCCATATCGGCGCCGAACCCGGACATCTTCATCTTCTGGGCCTCAACGGCGCCATAATTGTCGAAGTAGATGGTGGTCGACCCCATATCGGAGTTCATGGTGATGATGCCCGACTTGACGTCGTAGCGACGTCCGTCCTGGGCCAGCGCAACCCCGGCCGACACCGTCAGCAGCAGGGCTAAAAACAGGAAGTGCTTTTTCATCGTTAGTGTTATAAAGTAAAATTCAAAGCTTTCTGTCGCAAAAATGCAAAACTCCCCCCAAGTGCGAACTTTTTTTCGACGAACTGCCCGTTTTTTTCGACGAATTACCGTATCTTTACGATAATGATACGTAAGGCTGGCATATTCTCCCTGGCGCTGGTCCTGGGGCTCTCGCTGGCGGTTCTGCCGGCGCGGGCGCAGTTCTACACGATGGGTGCGGACCCGGGCGGCCTGCACTGGCGCAGCATCGAGACGCCCACCTACCGGGTGATCTACCCGCAGGGCCTGGATTCGCTGGCGCACGTGTACGCCGTCACCATGGAGCAGGTCGCGGGCAGCGTGGGCGCGAGCGCGGGATTCCGGCCGAACGCCGCCTACCGCCGCAAGATGCCCGTCGTCCTGCACGCCTACACGGCGAATGCCAACGGCCAGGTGACCTGGACCCCGCACCGCGTGGAAATGCTGACCGTCCCCGACGCCTTCGCGCCCGAAGCCACCCCCTGGCCCTTGCAGCTTGCCCTCCACGAGTCGCGCCACGTCGCGCAGATGCAGTACGGCGCCGCGAAACCCTTCCGCTGGCTGAACGTGCTGGGCGGCGAACTCGCCCCGGGCGCACTGGCCGTACTCTACTGCGGCCCCGCGTTCTTCGAGGGGGATGCCGTGGTGGCGGAGACGGCCCTGACGGCTGCCGGGCGTGGGCGGGCGGCGGATTTCCTCGAATACTACCGCGTCAGCTTCGCCGCAGGCGACTTTCGCGACTACTGGCGCTGGCGTTACGGCTCGGCGCGCTGGTACACCCCCGACTATTACCACGCCGGATACCTTGCCGTCGGTGGCATCCGGGCCCATTTCGACGTGCCGGACCTGACGGCGCGCTACTACCGGCGCATCGCCGACCACCACGGTTTCACCCTCCTCAATTGGGACAAGACGGTCCGGGAAGCCACCGGCCGCGCCTTCGGCGACGCCTTCGCGGAAGTCACCGCCGCGCTGCAGCAGACCTGGGCGGAAGACGAGGCAGCCCGTGCGCCGTTCATGCCGTCGGCCCCCGTGAGCGCCGTCCCGCGCCGCTTCGCGGAATACACGGGCCTGACCGGCGTGGGGGAGGACCTCTATGCCGTTCGTCGCGGGCTCACGCAGCCGGACCAATGGGTCCGCATCAGCCCCGACGGGCAGGAGCGGCGCTTCGAGCTGCTGGGCAGCTATGCCTCCGACCCGAGCTACAGCGACGCCACCGGCCGTTTCTACTGGAGCGAGCTGGTGCGCGACCCCCGCTGGCCCCTGCGCTCCTATTCGGTCATCCGCAGCTCGGACGGCCGGCAGTCGAAGCTCCTGACGCACAAGACGCGCTATTACACCCCGCAGGCTTCGGACACCGAAGCGCTCCTCGCCGTCACGGAATACCCCGTCGAAGGCGGCAGCCGGGTGGCCGTGCTGGATCTTGAGGACGGCCGCGAGCTGCTTGGGCGGGACGCGCCGGACGGGATGCAGGTGGTGGAGACGGCCTGGCTGGACGGAAAGCTGTATGCGACCGCGCTCACGGGCGCGGGCTACGGCATCTACCAGATCCCGCTGGAAGCGGGCGACACAGCCTTCCGGACCCTCCTCGCGCCCGGTCCTTTCAAGATTGGCGGATTCGTCGATCCGCTCGACGGGCAGCTGCTGTTCGAGTGCGACCTGACGGGCGTGAACGAGCTCTACGCCCTGGCGCCGGACTCCGGCGAAGCGCCGCGGCGGCTGACCAACACCCGTTTCGGTGCCTCGGATTTCATGATCCAGCGCGACACGCTCTGGTACTCCGTCCTGCAGCCCGAAGGGCGCTTGATCCACAAAACCGCCCTTGCCGACCTGCCGTCGGTGCCGGCCGATTTCTCCGCCCCGGCGAAATACCCCTTCGCGGAGGAGCTCTCCGCCGGGGAGCCGCTGCCCCTGGACCTGAACGCCCCGGTCGAAGTCAGCGCCCCGCAGCCCTACTCGAAGCTGGCGCACCTTTTCCACCTGCATTCCTGGCTGCCGCTGTACTTCGCCTACGATTCCGTGGACAACCTTTCCCTGGAAACCCTCCGGGAGGATGCGGGCCTGGGCGCGACGGCCTTCTTCCAGAACGAACTGGGCACGACCGCCGGCTGGCTGGGCTACCACGCGGCGGTGTCCGACGGCGTCTGGCGCCATTCCGCCCACGCCAACTTCGCTTTCACGGGCCTCTACCCGGTCATCGAGGCCAGCCTCGATTTCAACGACCGAGAGGCGCTCGAATACTACTCTGCGGCAGGACCGTGGCCCGTCCTGGAATCCAAATCCCGCGGGATCCCCGCGCTGACCGGCACGGTCCGGACCTACATCCCCTGGAACTTCTCCTCCGGCGGCTGGTTGCGCGGCATCGTCCCCTCGGCCAAATTCATCTTCAGCAACGACGTCTATCACCAGTATCTCCAGAAAGAGGAATTGATGCCGATGCACCGCACCACGCTCAGCCTGCGCGGCTACGTGATGCAGCACACGCCCGACGCCTGCGCCTATCCCCATTTCGGCATCGGGGCCGAGGTCGGCTACAGCTTCCGCTGGGCGCGGGACGTGATCTCGCCGAGCCTGTACGCCTACCTTTATGGCTACCTGCCGGGCGTGTGGGAGACCCACGGGCTGCGCTGGAGCGCCCTGCTGTCCCGGCGCCTGGTCGGCGGCGCGTACAGCGAACCCTTCGCCAACACGGCCCCGCGCGGCTTCGAATCCGCCATCACGCGCCAGCTCGCCGCCTACCGCACCCAGTTCAAGGCCACGCTGGACTACAAGCTCCCGCTCATCCACGTGGACCGGGCGCTGCTGGGCCCCGTGGCCTACCTGCGCAACTTCGAGCTCACCCTGCACGGGGACTACTCGGCCTTCTCCTCAGACCGGGAGTGGGGCAACCTTTACAGCGTCGGCGCCGACCTCGTGGCCGTGCTGGGCAACCTGCTCTGGATCCCCTACGAGACGCGCATCGGCGTCAGCTGGAACTACAACGGCGGCGCCTCCTTCGACGCGTTCGCCGCCCGGAACCTGCCCGTCCAGCGCCACAAGGTGGAGCTGGTATTCAGCGTAGAAATGTAAAGCACAAAAGAATATGTACAAAACCTCCCTGTTCTCCCTTGCCGCCGCGGCCCTGCTGCTGAGCGCCTGCGCCGCGCCCCGTCCCGTCGACCAGGACGGCTCCGCCCTGTGGATGGCTTCCGCCCGCCCCTACGCCGAGATTCTCTCCTCCGTCCAGGCCAACCCGGCCGCGGAGCTCGCCCCCGAAGAGTTCCACATCTACGACCACGACGGCGCACGCTACGTGGACGCCGGCTCCGAAGCCGGCCTGCGCTACGGCATTTACGCCCTGCAGCGCGCCGAGGTGCTCGGTCAGGCCGGGCCCGGCATCGATCTGCAGGAGGCCCCGTTCTACGACCTGCGCCTGCTCAACCACTGGGACAACCTGGACGACACCGTCGAGCGCGGCTATGCCGGGGAATCGATGTGGGAATGGACCTCCGCCGAAGTTCCTGAGACGCGCATCCGCCAATACGGCGAGCTCTGCGCCTCGGTGGGCCTGAACGGCGCCGTGCTCAACAACGTCAATTCCAACGCCCTCATCCTTGACGAGGAGCACATCGCCCGCGTGGCGAAGATCGCCGAGATCCTGCGCGACTACGGCATCCGCACCTACCTCTCCATCAAGTGGAACACCCCCATCACCCTGAGCGGCCTGAAGAGCGGCGACCCGCTCGACCCGAAGGTCCGCGCCTGGTGGAAGGACAAGGCGGCCGAGATCTATGCCGCCATCCCGGATTTCGGCGGCTTCCTCGTCAAGGCCAATTCCGAAGGCCAGACCGGCCCGCAGGACTACGGACGCACCCACGCCGACGGCGCCAACATGCTGGCCGAGGCGTTGGCTCCGTACGGCGGCATCGTGATGTGGCGCGCCTTCGTCTACAGCCCGACCAGCCCCGACCGGGCCAACCAGGCCGTGGAGGAATTCCTCCCGCTGGACGGCCGGTTCGCCGACAACGTCATCGTCCAGATCAAGAACGGCCCCGTGGACTTCCAGCCGCGCGAGCCCTTCAGCCCGCTCTTCGGCAAGCTGAAGCACACGAAGATGATGATGGAATTCCAGGTCACCCAGGAGTACCTCGGCTTCTCCAACCACCTCGCCTACCACGGTACCACCTGGGAGGAGTGCCTGGATTCCGACACCTATCGCGACGGACCCGGCTCCACCGTGGCGAAGATGGTCAGCGCCATCGCCGGCGTGGCCAACACCGGCCAGGACGCCAATTTCTGCGGCTACGTCCTCGCGCAGGCCAACTGGTACGCCTTCGGCCGCCTGGCCTGGAACCCGGAACTGGGCGCGGAGCAGATCGCCGACGAATGGATACGCCAGACCTTCATCCGGCCCGAAGGGATGTCCGAAGTGCTCTTCGTGTCGAAGTTCGTCGATCCGCTGCGCGACATCCTGATGGCCTCGCGCGAGGCCGTCGTGGACTACGAGATGCCGATGGGCCTGCACCACCTGTTCGGCGGCACGCACTACGGCCCGATGCCCTGGGACCGCACCCCGCCCCGTCCGGACTGGCAGCCTCCCTACTACCACCAGGCCGACGCCGCCGGCATCGGCTTCGACCGCACCCGCAGCGGCTCGGACAATGTGGACCAGTACAACGAGCCGCTCGCCACGCTCTTCAACGACCTGTCCACCTGCCCGGAGAACCTCCTCCTGTGGTTCCACCACGTGCCGTGGGACTACACCCTCGCCTCCGGCCGGACTGCCTGGGACGAGCTCTGCCTGCATTACGACCGGGGTGTCCGCGCGGTGGAGGCCTTCCAGCAGAGCTGGGCGGGCCTGAAGCCCTACGTGTCCCCGACCCTCTTCGAGGAGGTCAGCACCAAGCTGGACATCCAGAAGCACGATGCCGAGTGGTGGCGCGACGCCTGCGTGGGCTATTTCCAGCAGCTCAACGGGCTTCCGCTCCCGTCCGACGTGCGTCCGCTTGAGACGCCCATCGATTCGCTGATCGGCCGCCAGATCCAGTCCGACCGCCTCGGCATGCCCATCCACGACGACCAGCACCGTCCCGTCCTTGTTCAACCCCGTTGGCCCCGCCGCCCGCAGTAATATGAAAAAGATCCTTTTATTATCATTCGCCTGGCTTGCCCTTGCCGGCTGCGCATCGACCCCCGACTGGGTCACCACCTGGGCCACCGCCCTCCAGATCGCCGAACCCCACAACCTGCCCCCGGAGCCCGGCCTGGCCGGAAATTCCTTCCGCCAGATCGTGGAAGTGTCCATCGGCGGCGAGCAGCTCCGCCTCCACCTGTCCAACCTCTTCAACCAGGAGCCGACCGAGATCCTCGGCGTGGAGATCGCCCGTGCCGCGACGCAGGGCGCCTCGCCCGAGATCCTGCCGGACAGCAGCGTCGGGCTGACCTTCGGCGGGGAGCGCGCCGTCACGATCGCGCCCGGCGAAGAAGCCGTTTCCGACCCGATCGTGTTCCGGCTGGCCAGCCGCGAAGACCTGGCGATCACCATCCACTACGGCCAGGTGGCCCGCAGCCCGATGACCAGCCACCCCGGCTCCCGCACCACCTCCTACATCGCCGCGGGCAACACGTCGGACTTCTCCGCCCCCGCCGCCACGACGGACCACTGGTACACCATCAGCGCCATCGACGTCATCCCGCGTAGCCCCAGCGCCGCCATCGCCGTACTCGGCGACTCGATCACCGACGGCCGCGGCACCACCACCAACGGCCAGAACCGCTGGACCGACCAGCTCTCCCGCTCGCTGCTGGAGGATCCCAGGACGGAGAACCTGGCGGTGCTGAACTTCGGCCTGGGCGGCAACTGCATCCTGCGGGGCGGCAACGGCCCCACCGCGCAGAGCCGCTACCAGCGCGACCTCTTCGGCCCCTGCGGCGTGAAGTACATCATCCTCTTCGAGGGCACCAACGACCTCGGCGGCAGCCGGGACGGCGTGCAGACGGCCGAGGACATCAAGGCCGTCTTCCGCGACATCATCCGCGAGGCCCACGAACGCAAGATCCAGGTCATCGGCGCCACCGTGACCTCGGCCGTCGGCAGTTTCTACCAGCGCGACGGGGAGCACGAGAAGGGCCGGCAGGCGCTCAACGCCTGGATCCGGGAATCCGGCGAATTCGACGGCATCATCGACTTCGACAAGATGACCGCCGGTCCGGACGACCCCACGCGCCTCAATCCCGCCTTCCTCTTCGAGAACGACTGGCTGCACCTCAACGCCGACGGCTACGCGCTGATGGGCGGCAGCATCGACCATGCGCTCTTTTACTAGGAAATTGTTATTTTTGTGAACATGAACGCGCGCACCCTCATCCTCGGACTCCTGCTGCTGCCGCTCGGGCTGCTGCCCGCCTGCCGGCCGGGCGGTTCGCGTCCGGGCGACGCCCCGGAGCGGGTGCTGCGTTCGTTCTCCTACCCCGACATCCCGGCGGTCTACACGGATCCGCAGGAGCGCAAAGCCTACCTGGCCGACCACTACTGGGACAAGTTCTTCGCCGGCGACGGGGCCTGTGACACGGGTGCCGTGCTGGGCGTCCCCAGGCCGGAGCTGGAGAGCAACCTGTCGATGTACATCCAGCTGCTGGAGGAGTTCCCGCTCTCCCAGGCGCAGCAGAAAGTGGCGCATTTCTTCTCCCAGGTGGAGCGGAAAGAGGCGGCCGACACGGCCTCGCACGTCTTTCTGCTGATGGAAGAGACCGTCACGCACTACCTCTACGACCCCAATTCCCCGGTGCGCAACGAAGACCTCTACCTCCCCTACGTGGAGGGCCTGGCGTCGTCCCCGTACACGCGGGAGGAAGCCCGCCCGGGCTATGTCTACCAGGCCCGGATGTGCGCCCTCGCGCCGACCGGCTCCGTGGCGCCCGATTTCCGCTTCACCGACGCCCGGGGGCGGACGCGGCACCTGCGCGACATCCACGCCGGCGCCACGCTGCTCTTTTTCAGCAACCCCGGCTGCTACGCCTGCCTGGAGATCATTAACACACTGAAGGCGGTCCCCGGCATCGACGCTCGCATCGCCCGCGGGGAGTTTGCGGTGGTCAACGTCTACATCGACGAGGACCTGGACGCCTGGCGCGCCTACGAACCCAACTACCCCCGCAACTGGTACTGCGGATACGACCCCGACGGCCTGGTCCGTTCGGATCGTATCTACAACATCCGCGCGATTCCCTCGCTATATCTTCTGGACCGCGACCAGCGCATCCTGCTCAAGGACGCCCCCGTCGAACGGGTCGTCGCCTGGCTGCAAAATCAACAAAATCAACAATAACACTATGGCAATCAACAGAAAACTCTGGGGCCGGACCCCCGAAGGAAAACCCATCTACAAGTACATCCTGACCAACGCGAGCGGCGCCTCCGCCGTCGTGAGCAACCTCGGCGCGGCCGTCGTGGCCGTCAACGTGCCCGACCGGGCCGGCAAGCTGGGCGACGTGGTGCTCGGCTACGGCAAGGCCGACAGCTACTTCGGCGACGGTCCCTGCATGGGCAAGTGCCCGGGCCGCTTCGCCAACCGCATCGCCCAGGGCAAGTTCACCCTGGACGGCAAGTCCTACACCCTCCCCATCAACAACGGGCCCAACCACCTCCACGGCGGCCCCGAGGGCTTCCAGAACAAGGTCTGGGAATCCCGCAAGCGCAAGGGCGGCGTCGAATTCAAGTACGTCTCCGCCGACGGCGAGATGGGCTATCCCGGCAACGTCGTCGTCGTGGCCCGCTACGAATGGAGCGAGGACAACGAGCTCCGGCTCACCTTCAGCGCCAAGTCCGACGCACCGACCGTGGTCAACCTGACCAACCACGCCTATTTCAACCTCAACGACAGCGGCTGCATCCGGCAGCACTACCTGCAGCTGAACGCGTCCCGCTACCTCCCGACCGATCCGACCCTCATCCCGACGGGCGAACTGGCGCCGGTGGCCGGCACCCCGATGGACTTCCGCAAGCCCAAGACCCTCGGCCGCGACCTCAAGAAGGACTTCCCGGCCCTCAACTACGGCAAGGGCTACGATGCCTGCTGGGTCCTGGACGATTACCGCAAGGGCCAGCTTCAGCAGGCCGCGGAGCTGTCGTCCCATCGCAGCGGCCGCGTCCTGAAGGTCTTCACCACGCAGCCGGGCATCCAGGTCTACACGGGCAACTGGCTCGAAGGCTGCCCGACGGGCAAACGGGGCCGCATCTATCACGACTACCACGGCGTGGCGCTGGAGTGCCAGCACTGCCCGGACAGCCCCAACCAGCCGAAGTTCCCGACCACCACGCTCCGCCCGGGCCGCGTCCTGCACGAAGCCATCATTTTCGCCTTCAGCGTCCAGAAATAATGCAGCAGTACCTCGACCTCCTTCGGGAAATCATGGACCGCGGCGTGGTCAAGCAGGACCGCACCGGGGTGGGAACCAAGAGCATCTTCGGACACCAGATGCGCTTCGACCTCGCCCGGGGCTTCCCCCTGCTGACCACCAAGAAGGTCCACCTGAAGTCCATCATCTACGAGTTGCTCTGGTTCATCAGCGGCGACACCAACGTCAAGTACCTCCAGGACCACAAGGTCACTATCTGGGACGAATGGGCCGACGAGAACGGCGACCTGGGGCCCGTCTACGGCCACCAGTGGCGCAGCTGGCCCGCCCCGGACGGGCGCAGCATCGACCAGCTGTCGCAGGTCATCGAGATGATCCGCCGCAACCCGGACTCCCGCCGCCTGCTCGTGACGGCCTGGAACCCCGGCGAGGTGGACAAGATGGCCCTGCCGCCCTGCCACTGCCTCTTCCAGTTCTACGTGGCGGAAGGGAAACTCTCCTGCCAGCTCTACCAGCGCAGCGCGGACACCTTTCTCGGCGTCCCCTTCAACATCGCCTCCTACGCCCTTCTGACGATGATGATCGCCCAGAGCTGCGGCCTGCAGCCCGGGGAATTCGTCCACACCACGGGCGACACGCACATCTACCTCAACCACTTCGACCAGGTGCGCGAGCAGCTCTCCCGCGAGCCTCGCGCCCTGCCGGTGATGAAGCTCAACCCGGAAGTCAAGAGCGTCTTCGACTTCCGCTACGAGGACTTCACCCTCGAAGGCTATGACCCCTGGCCGGCGATCAAGGCGCCGGTGGCCGTGTGATGGAGAAGTGCCTGATCGTCGCGATGGGCGAGGATCGCGCCATCGGCCGGGGCGGGATGATGCCCTGGCACCTCCGCGCGGACCTGCAGTATTTCAAGCGGATCACGATGGGCTGCCCCGTGATCATGGGCCGGACGACCTTCGAGTCCATCGGCCGGCCGCTGCCGGGCCGCCCCAACATCGTGCTCACGCGCAGCCAGACCCCGATCCCGGGTACCACCTGCGTGCCTTCGATCGAGGCTGCCTACGCGGCCGCGGAGAGAGCGCCGCGGGTATTCATCATCGGCGGCGCGTCGGTCTACCGGGAGGTCATCGACACGATGGACCGCTTGTTTATCACGCACATACACACTACAATTCCGGACGCGGATGCGCATTTTCCGGAAATAAATTGCGATATTTGGGCCGTCGAAGCCCGCTCCGGCGTCTTGAAAGACGACGCCTCCGGCCTTGAATACGAATTTGTCACCTATATCCGTAAAAACGACGGGACGGTCGGACCGGGAGGCCCCGGCGACCATTTTCCCGGGTAGGGTCGCGAAGCGACAGGGAGCCGGGACCTCCCGGTTCGACGGACAGTTAGTAGTTTAAAATGGCTGAAAAGCGCGAAAAATTCGGTGGCCGCATGGCCGTAATCCTGGCGATGGCGGGTTCCGCCATCGGGCTGGGCAATATCTGGCGCTTTCCCTACATGGTGGGCGAGCACGGCGGCGCCGCGTTCGTCATCATCTACGTGGTCTCCACCATCCTGATTTCGCTTCCGGTCTTCCTGGCCGAAGCGATGATCGGCCGCCGGAGCCATTCCAACGCCCGAGACGCCTTTGCGCGCCTGTCGCGCCAACATCCCTTCTGGCGGGGCGTGGGCTACCTGTCCATCGTCATCCCCCTGCTGATCGTCTCCTACTACAGCGTCATCGGCGGCTGGTCCGTGGAATATTTCTTCAAAGCCTGCGGCTTTTCCTTCGTGCGCCTGACGCCGGAGGAAGCCAGCGGCCTGTTCGGTACCTTCGTCTCGAAAACCTGGCTGCCGGTGGGGATGCACCTGCTCTTCCTGGCCGCGTCGGTGGGCGTGGTGGCGGGCGGCGTACACGCCGGCATCGAGAAGTTCAGCAAGATCACGCTCCCGATGCTTTTCGTGCTGATCCTCGCGATCATCACCTATTCGGTGACGCTGCCGGGCGCCGGGGAAGGTGTCCGCTATCTGCTGAAGCCGGACTGGAGCGAGCTCACGCCGCGTTCCTTCGCCTATGCGATGGGTCAGAGCTTCTTCTCGCTCTCGCTCGGAATGGGCGCCATCATCACCTACGGCTCCTACATCAAGAAAGACGAGAACCTCCTCGTGACGAGCGCGGGCACGGCCGCTTCCGACCTGCTTTTCGCCCTGCTGGCGGGGCTGGCCATCATGCCGGCGGTCTTTGCCGCGGGGATTGAGCCGGGCGCGGGGCCGGGCCTGATTTTCCAGAGCATCCCGTACGTGTTCACCAAGATGAGCACGACGGTGCCCATCCTGAGTTCCCTTACGGCCATCGTCTTCTTCCTCGCCATCATCGTGGCGGCGATGACGTCCTGCATCTCGCTGGTGGAGGTGGGCGTGTCGTTCCTGATGGAGCGCGCGAAGATCTCCCGGCTGCGGGCCTGTGTCGACATCTTCCTGCTCTGCGGCACGCTGGGGGTGCTGTGCTCGCTGTCCTTTGGCCCGCTGGCGGAGCTCAAGATCGGAGGCATGACCCTGTTCGACCTCTTCGACTGGACCTGCTCCAACATCCTGCTGCTGGTGATGGCCCTGCTGGCCGTGGTGTTCGCCGGCTTCATCCTGCCCCGGCGGGTGGTGTTGGACGAATTCACCAACGGCGGGCGCCTGCGCTTCAACCGGGCGATCTTCGCTTTTGTCTATTTCCTGATCAAGTGGGTGGCGCCCATTGCCGTGGTGGTCATCTTCTGTACCAATTTCATCCTGTAAGCAATGCGGACGGGGCGGGAACAGTTCGGCGGCCGGGGCGCCGCGATTCTGGCCATGGCCGGTTCCGCCATCGGCCTGGGCAACATCTGGCGTTTCCCCTACATGGTGGGCCAGACCGGCGGCGCGGCGTTCATCGTCATCTACCTCGTGTCCTGCCTGCTGCTGTCGATGCCCATTTTCCTCGCGGAAGCCATCATCGGCCACCGCACGCACGCGAGCACCTTCGGCGCGATGGAAAAGCTGGCGCCGGGCACGAAATGGAAATGGCTGGGGCTCCTGACCGTGCTCTCGCCGCTGGTCATCCTGTCCTACTACAGCGTCGTGGGCGGCTGGTCCATCGGCTATCTGTGGCAGTCGGTGACCGTCGGCTTCCACAACGGTGAGATCGGCACCGTCTCCTCCGCCTACGGCAAGTTCATCGCCTCCCCCTGGCGGCCGCTGCTCTGCCACACCCTGTTCCTGGGCGCTTGCGCGGGGATTGTGTCGGCGGGGGTGAAGTCGGGCATCGAGCGCTTCAACAAGATCACGATGCCGCTGCTCTTCTTGCTGATCGTGCTGATCATGACCTATTCCATCAGCCTGCCTGGCTCCCGGGCGGGGGTCGACTACCTGGTGAAGCCGGATTTCAGCAAGATCACGCCCTCGGCGGTCGCGGCGGCGATGGGGCAGAGTTTCTTCTCGCTGTCGCTGGGCGTGGGGACCATCCTGACCTACGCGTCCTATATCAAGAAGCAGGAAAATATCCTGGTGACGGGGATGGGGACCATCGGCTTCGACCTGCTCTTCGCCATGATCGCAGGCTTCGCCATCATGCCGGCGGTATTCGCGGCCGGGATCGAGCCCGGGGCGGGGCCGGGGCTGATTTTCGAGACGCTGCCCTACATCTTCGCGAAGATGGGCGCCGGTGTACCCGTGATCAGCGCCATCGTGGCGGTGCTCTTTTTCTTGACCATCGTGTTCGCGGCCGTCACTTCGGCCATCTCGATGTATGAGGTCGGGGTGGCGTACCTGGTGGAACAGCGCGGGCTCTCGCGCCGCCGCGCCACCCTGCTGGTCTTCGCCGGGACCTGGACGCTGGGGGCGCTCTGCTCCCTGTCCTTCGGCCCGCTCTCCGAGGTCAAACTCTTCGGGCTGACGATCTTCAGCTTCTGCGACATGCTGACGTCCAACTTCCTGATGACCTTCGGCGGCCTGCTCTTCGTGCTCTTCGTGGGGTGGAAGATGGACAAGGCTGCCGTCCGCGACGAATTCACCCACGGCGGCACCGCCCGCTTCAACTGCGCCGTCTTCGACGCCTTCTGGTTCCTCCTGCGCTACGTCGCCCCCGTCGCGATCGTCATCATCTTCATCACGAACTTCGTGGGGTAACTTCCCGCAGGCAGTTTTTTCGCAGGAGAATCGTTATATTTGCAAAGAACGATACAAAAAGATGAAACGCAGGTTTTTCATATTGCTGCTGGCCGTCCTTTTCGGGGCGGTCGGATGTGAAGATCCGATGGCCCAGATGCCGACGATCGATCCCACAAGCGCGTTGACGGCCGCAGATGCCAAAGAAAAGGCTCTTCCGAAACTGGAACCGTTCCAACGCCGCGGCATCGTGATGAGCAAAGAACCCATCCCGGGAAACGTGATGTTGTATTATATGCCGACCGGGAAATCGACCCCGGAAGCACTTGGGACGATCTCCGCATCCACCTGGATTTTCGGGGTCGGGCCGGACAGCAACGCGAACGGGACCGCCGAATGGATGTACTTGTTGTTGGATGCCGCGAGCGCGACCATGGAGGGGGTCATCCTCCCGGGTGAGCTGCTGGGTTTGTCGTGGGACGAGATCTATAAGAAGGAGGAGCCGATGGACCCGTACAAGCTCTGGCGTGCAGAAACGACCGGGGATCCGAAAACCTCCGCCTGGAAGGAGCTTGTGACCGACGGGATGGCGCAGGCGGCCGCCGGAACCCACGCCTGGGTCCGTCGTTTCGACAGCGACGCTGCGTTGCAGAAGGCCTTCACCCAGCCATACGAACCCATTGACTGGGACGCCAAGACCTTGCTGCTGGTAGCCGGGGTGGAGGCGACGCAGAACTATCCTTTCGACATGACCTTTGCCGCGCAACAGGCGCCCTATGTGGTCGGCGTCTGTCGGCAAAAAAGCACCGCGGCAGCCTTATTGTGGTGGACCCGCGCCATCCTGGTGGACAAGCTGCCGGCCGATGCCGACATTTCCGTCGAGACGAGTTTCCTGTAGAGGAAGCGTGACCTATAAATTTTATAATCAACACGATAACAACAAGTTACAAGTCACGCAAACCTATTTCGACAGGGTTCCGGCGAGCAGCAGGGTGTTGGAAGTCCGTTCGCGGATGAAGTAGAGGAAGGGCCGGTTGAGGTCGAGGACGACTTTATCCGGGATGACGGGCGGAGCATTTGATCCGCTAAGGATAGGCACGGTCACAGCGGCGAATTCCGTCCCCTTCTCCGTCACGTAAATCCGGACTTTCTGAAGGATCTGGTTGATATAGAGCGACTCTTTGCTGATGCCGCTGAAGTTCGCGTGGACGGGATCGAAGGGTAAGGTCAGCCCAAGGGCAGCGAGCGCTTTCGGGAGATTGTCCTCCGAACTATATTCGGTAGACCATTTGGGCAGATAGATCTCCACATGGGTTGTGTCGGCCTGTTTAAAGTCATCAAATGCCAGGGTTGGCAGGATGTCCTGGATGGCTTTCCCCGCCTTGGGGAAGACGATATCCATCTCATACGCCGTGTTGCCGTAGGGGAGGCTGACATATTCGAAGTCCCCATAGTCTCCATACACCAACCGGCGTTCAGCATGGAGGAAATTCTTTTTGGTCGTCCCGGCCGTCCCGGCGAATTCCCGGAGTTTCTTGATGCTCCAGGTCAAGCCGCCCCACGGTGCCTTGAAGATCAGGGCGTTGATCAGCATCAGGCGGGTCTGGCCGTCCAGGGCGTCGAGCATTTTGGGAATCTTGCCGTCCGTCTTGTCGGAGCACCATTGGTTGATCTGCTTCAGGGTGGCGGGATCCGAGAAGTTTACCGAATAGCCTTCGGCGGCGTAGTATTGCTTGAGGCATGAGAGATAATCCGGCTTGAGCGTCAGGTCCTTCGCCGCCCAGAAGGAATTGGCGCTGGTGAATTGGACGTTGGTGTCGGCCTTCACGAGGCCCTCGACCATCTTCTGGTAGTAGCCGCCGACCTCATCCTGGGTGGCCGCGCCCCAGCCGATCACCTGGGCGAACTGCTGCCAGGTATCGCCTCCCGCACCTTCCGCGACCATCGCGAGCGCGAGCGACAGGCTGAGCGGCGAGAAGGAGACGTCCTTCCCGCCGGACAGGGCGCAGAGTTTCTGGAACACCGCCAGACCGAAGCTGTTGGAAGCGTCCCGGACGGCTGCGTCCGCCTTTGAAAGCTCAATGGGAACAAGCTCCGCGGGGCCTTCCTGGACCGGCGTTTCTTCCTCCGCTTTTTCTTCGGGAAGCACCTGCGGGTCGATTTTTTCGCACGACCAGGACAGCAGCCCGGCGGCCAGTATCAGCAGAAAATATTTTTTCATTTCGAATTCGTTTACCTCTATAACGAGGCGGAAGCCAAAAACTGCCTAAAGATACAAATAACACGATAGCGTGACTAATATTTTGTTCTGGGGGGCAGGCAGTTTTTTCGGAATACTTCGTTATCTTGGTGAAGATTCTTCAAGGGTTTTGATTTGGTGAACGAAAAGAGCCTGGTCCGGCGCTGCAGAGCCGGGGAACCAGGCGCGAGACAGGAAATGTACGAGACCTACGCGGGGCGTGTGCTGGCCGTATGCCGGAGGTATATCCGGGACGCAGACCGGGCCCGGGACCTGACGCACGACACCTTCCTGCGGGCGTGGGAAGCGCTGGACGGATTCCTGCCGCGCCGGGAGGGCTCCCTCGGGGCCTGGCTCTGCCGGATCGCCTCCCGCCTGTCGGTGGACGAATTGCGGCGACAGTCGTCCTTCGCCGACGGCCGCCCGTCATTCGCCGGCTTGACCGGCGAATCCCAGGCCGACGAACCGCCGGTGGACGCCGGGGCCCTGCGACAAGCCACCGTCGAGGAGCTGATCGACCTGATCGCCGCGCTGCCGGAAGGCTACCGGGCGGTCTTCAACCTCTTCTGCCTGGACGGCTACTCCCACCGCGAAATCGCCCACCTGCTCGGCATTTCGGAGAAGACTTCACAGACGCAATACCTCAAAGCGAGGCACAAGTTGGCCGCGATGATCGCGGCGAAATACGGAAAGGATGAAAAGGAATAGGAATCAAGACTGGACAGACGTTTTGCGGGAACGCTTGCAGGATGCCCGGCTGCCGCTGGAAGATAAATGGGGTTCTTCCGCCGCTGCGGCACCGGGCCGGGCGGCCGGTCCGGCATTCGCCGATGCCCCCCGCGCCGCCTGGTGGCCCTGGGCGCTGGCCGGTGTCGCTGCGCTGGTCGCGGCCGTCTTGCTGCTTCGCCCCGCTTCCGCCCCTGAGCCGGACCGGCTGGTGCAGTTGCAGCCGGATCCGACAGCGCTCCCCGACACCTCGTCATTCGCCGATGAGCTCCCGTCATTCGCGGAGGAGCTCCCGTCATTCGCGGAGGAGCTCCCGTCATTCGCCGGCTTGACCGGCGAACCTCAAGACGCCGACGTTGCCACCTCGTCATTCTCCGATGAGCTCCCGTCATTCGCCGGCTTGCCCCCTACGTCATTCGCCGGCTTGCCCCCTACGTCATTCGCCGGCTTGACCGGCGAATCTCAAAGCGACGGGGAGGAGATCCCCGATCGGGTCGGGGAGGACAGTGTGGGGTTGGTCGGGGATGACGAAAGGAAAGACGTTCCGGCGGAGAAGGAGAGACACGAGCCGGTGAGACCCCTCTCGGAGCTGGCGCTGGCGGACCTGCCGGAAGAGCCGACGCAACCCCGCCGGAACCGTCTGGGACGCGTGGCGCTGCGGGTGCAGGCCGGCTATGAAGGCGCGTCAATAACAGGAGGGACTATTGCAAAAGGAGCATCAACAGGACGCTTCGAGTATACCGGGAGCCCCTATACTGACGCCCCAAATACCAGTACCACCGAGCAGTACTTTTATGTGCCGGTTCTCCTGGTGGATCAACAACCTGGCATCTGGAGAGTGATCGAGTTCCCGTCTTCTGCAGATCCGGGACTACCGGACGGCTCCGGCGGTACCGGACACACCCCGGAGGGGCAACTTGTGTCCGAATACGTTCCGGGCTTGAGAACCTTCGAAAAGGTGCCGGTCGCCGTCCCGAAAGCGCCGGTCTTCCCGATCTCGTTCGGCGTTTCGGCGAGTTGGTCCCTCTCCCGTTCGTGGACCCTTTCCGTGGGGTTGGACTATGCCCAACGCGACGGATACCGGGCAGAGGAGATTCCCATCGAATCGCAGGTGCGTACCAATTCCCCCTACTGGACGAGATACCGGGTCTATTGTGAATCGGCCCAGTCGCTGACGCTCCACTATCTCGGGGTTCCGCTGGATGCGCATTTTTACTTCAACCCCGAGAGCCGCTGGCGCTTTTATGTCGGGGCCGGGCTGCATGCGGCCAAATGTATCGCCGTGACCGGCGGCACGCCGCTGCAGGACCCTGTCCTCTTCTCCGGAAACGTGATGGCCGGCACCGATTTCCGTCTCTTCCCGGGCGTCCGGATCTATCTTGCCCCGGCCCTCTCGGCGCCGTTCAACCGGAGCGCCTACTACAACTCCTGGGACACGGGGCTGCGCTTCTCCCTCCGCGCCGGGTTGTCGTTCGATTTATAATGTTTATTTTGTGCACATGAAATTCAAGCGTTTATTTCTTTTTTCCACCTTTCTGGCGCTGTTCCTGACCGGTTGTTCCAAAACGCCCCTGTCCCTGAAAGGGGAAGAGTTCGCAGCCATTGCCGACTTTTTCGAAAGCGGCTGGGCCGAAATATTGGCCGGTGCCACGCTGCAAAAAAACGGCGCCCCGACTGAGTGGTCGGATTATGCGATGGTCATCAACAGCAGCAGTCAATTGGCAGACTTCGGCGAACACTCTTGGCCCGAGATTGACTTCAATCGCTATTCCGTCGTTGTCGGGAGATGGGGATACACCTCCGGCTCCCAATATGTCGGCAGCCAGAAGATCCGCATTGCCGGTTCGACGCTGATTATGGATTTGGAAATCATTTATCCCGGATTCGGTACCTGCGATGCGGGGTTAAAGCGCTTTGCAGCTTTATATCCCAAACTCCCGGATCACCCGATTGTTATTCAGAGACAGAACAAAACAATTAACCGGACAACCGAATGAAACGTCTTATTATAGTTCTGTCCTGCCTGGTGTTGGCCGTCAGCGTGTCGGCGCAGCCGCGCCGCGTGGAACACAACGTTCAGCTGGGGCTCGGCGTGTTTTCCTACGGGGGCGATCTCTCCCAGAACTTTGGCGTCGGCCACCTGGCGGGGCGCGTGTCCTACGGCGCGGACATCTGTGGTTCCGGACACTGGTCGGTGATGCCGGAGATCGGAGCGAAGATTTTCCGGGAAGGAATTTTTGCCCCGGGCGCCGTCGGGGCCGACTTTGATACGCTGTTCTATCTGGACTTCACCTTAAGCGGCCGATACCATACCGACAGCGGCATCATCCTGGGCCTCGGGCCGATGCTTTCTTTCACCTGGTGGCCGGACCTTTACTTCGTCGATTCCAATCCCGTGGATCCGCTGAACAGGAGGGCCAAGAACAACCCTTTCCTCATCTCGCTGCGGCCCAGCATCTCGTTCGACATCGGCCCGCGCTGGCGCCTCGGCATCGAAGGCGAACTTGGCCTGATGAATGCGAAAGTCCAGCATAGGGATATCAACCGCCCCTTCTTCGGCCGCCTCCACGCCCTGCGCTTCTTCGCCGCCTGGCACTTCTAACCGCAGGGGCGCCTCAGCCGCGCGACAAAGGCTTCGGGCGTTAAAAAGAGCATGCCGGTGTCGTTTGACCGTTGCCGGAGCTTTCGGTCTGAGGTGATCATTGCGTCGCATCCCTCTGCTTCCGCGTGGGCCAGTTGGACATCGTCTTCAAAATCCGAAGAGGGATGGATAGATGCGTCCTGGAGATCGAACACATCGATATAACGGATGTTCATGTAATTCATCATCGAGAGGATGGCCTTCCTGAACAGGGCGGCATCGAAGTGATTTCCGTGCGAAAGGATATAGGACGCGTCGACGATGCTCTGTGTTGTGATGACAGCCTCCATCAAGCCGGAACGGACCGCCTGAAAGATAAGTAGCGATGCGGCGGCGGAAGGGCGGGGTGCGCCACAAAGCACATCCAGAAGGACATTGGTGTCCAAAAAGGCCTTGAATTTAATACTTGCCATACTTTTCCCAGAGATAGGCCAACTTCGGATCGCTGGACAAGGCTTCTTCAGTCGGCATTTCCGTCGTGCCGCACCGTAAAGCTAGGATATCCTTCGATACTTGGAAATCCGGCGGTAGTTGAGGATACTTCAACTCCGTCTCTCTATCCAGCAAGCGCTCTACATAACTATTGAACGAGCAATGCTGTTTCTTGGCATTGCGTTTTACCCGCGCCATCAATTCCGGACTCAAGCGGAGAATGGCTTGTACTCGTGTCGCTTCCATCGTGGTTCGTTTGGGCAAAGATAACAAAAAGATATCACTTTACAAAAATGATATCTCCCCATTCAACACCGAACCTGCCTCGGAGCAGAGCGACGCAGGGGAGTTTGAGGGGGTCCGCCCCCTCAATCATCAGAGCCCTAGTTCGCCCTTCAGGGCGCGCAGCAGGTCGAAGGCCTGCAGGGGGGTCATGTTGTTGAGGTCGGCCTGTTCCAGCTTCTCCTTGACGGCGGAGAGCGTCGGGTCGTCAAGCTGGAAGAAGGACAGCTGCACGGAGCCGTCGTCCTCCATCGCCATGGCGCTGGCGTGCTTCTCGCGCCGCTCCAGGTCCCGCAAGGTGCGCTCAGCGGATTCGACCACCTCGTGCGGCATCCCGGCCAGACGGGCCACGTGGATACCGAAACTGTGCGCCACGCCGCCCGGCTGCAGTTTGCGCAGGAAGATGACGTTCTTGCCTTCCTCCTTGACGGCGATGTGGTAGTTCTTGACGCGCGGATACTGCCCCTCCAGGTCGTTGAGCTCATGGTAGTGCGTCGCGAACAGCGTCTTGGCGCCCTGGCCGCGCTGGTGGATGTATTCCACGAGGGCCCGGGCGATAGACATGCCGTCGTAGGTGGAGGTGCCGCGCCCGATCTCGTCCAGCAGCACCAGCGAACGGGCGCTGAGGTTGTGCATGATCATCGCGGTCTCGAGCATCTCGACCATGAAGGTGGACTCGCCGCGGGAGATGTTGTCCGTCGCGCCGACGCGCGTGAAAATCTTGTCGAACCAGCCAATTTGCGCCGATTTGGCGGGAACGAAGGAGCCGATCTGGGCCAGGAGCACGATGAGGGCGGTCTGGCGCAGGAGGGCCGATTTACCGGCCATGTTGGGGCCGGTCAGGATGATGATCTGCTCGCCCTTGCTGTCCAGGCGGATGTCGTTGGGGACGTATTCCTCGCCCGGGGGCATCAGGGTCTCGATGACGGGGTGCCGGCCGGCCTTGATGTCCAGCACGAGGCCCTTGTCCATCACCGGACGGCAGTAGCCCCGGTCGATGGCCTGCTGCGCAAAGCCCTGCAGGACGTCGAGCCGGGAGAGGATGCCGCAGTTCTGCTGGATATCGCGGATGGCTTTCTGGACGGCCTCGACCAGTTCGCCGAAAAGGCGGCTCTCGATGGCGTAGATGGACGCTTCCGCGCCCAGGATCTTCTCTTCGTATTCCTTGAGCTCCGGGGTGATGTAGCGCTCCGCCGAGACCAGCGTCTGCTTGCGTATCCACTCCGGAGGGACCTTGTCGCGGAAGGTGTTGCGGACCTCGATGTAGTAGCCGAAGACGTTGTTGTAGCTGATTTTCAGCGACGTGATGCCCGTGCGCTCGATTTCGCGCTGCTGCATCTGCAGGAGGTAGTCCTTGCCGCCGCGGGAGATCTCGCGCAGGCTGTCCAGCTCCGGGTCCACCCCGGCGGCGATCACGTCGCCCCGGCCGAGCTGGGAGGCGTCTTCGGCGAGCGTCGCGGTGATGCGGGCGAGGAGCTTGTCGGTATTCTTGAGACCGCGGATCAGTTTGTCGAGGGCGGCGCAGCCGGTGTCGGCGCAAAGTTCGCGGATGGGGGCCATCCGGCTCAGCGAACGTCCCAGCTGGCGGACCTCCCGCGGGAGAATCTTGCCGTTGGCGGCGCGGGCGAGGATGCGCTCGAGGTCGCCGACCTCCCCCAGGTTGGCCTGCAGCTCGCGCAGCAGCTCGTCGTTGTCGTGCAGGAGCTGGACCACGTCGTAGCGGGCATTCAGTTCGCCCAGGTCCAGCACCGGCATCGCCAGCCACTGCCGCAGCAGGCGGGCGCCCATCGGGGTGCAGCTGCGGTCGATGACTTCGACGAGGCTGACGCCCTCGCGCCCGGCGTTGCTCTGGAAAATCTCGAGGTTGCGGAAGGTGAACTTGTCCATCCAGACGAACTTCTGCTCCTCGATGCGGCTGATCGAGCAGATGTTCCCGAGGCCCGTGTGCTGCGTCTGCTCCAGGTAGACCAGCAGGGCGCCGGCGGAGCAGATGGCGAGCGGGAAGCCGTCGATGGCGAAGCCCTTGAGGCTCGGCACCTTGAGCTGTTTGCAAAGGCGCTCCACCGCCGCATCCTGCACGAAGGCCCACTCGTCCAGCGAGGTGATGTAGAAGTCGCCGAAACGCTCCTTGACGGCGCGCTGGATCTCGCGCTGGACCACCAGTTCGCGGGGCTGCAGGGAGCTCAGCAGCGTGCCGATGTAGTCGATCGAGCCCTGCGCCACCTGGAAGGTGCCGGTGGATACGTCGAGAAAGGCAGCGCCGCAGTTCTGCCCCTCGAAGGTCAGGCCGGCGAGGTAGTTGTGTTCCTTCTGGTCGAGCATCCCTTCCCCGAAGGCGATGCCCGGGGTGAGGATTTCGGTGATGCCGCGCTTGACGAGTTTGTTCTTGACAAGCGCGGGGTCCTCCAGCTGGTCGCAGATGGCCACCTTGTAGCCGCCGCGGACGAGTTTCTGGAGATAGCCCTCGATGGCATGGTGCGGGAATCCCGCCATCGGCGTGTCCCCCTTGTCGCCGTTGGAACGGCGCGTCAGCACGAGCCCCAGCACCTTGCTCACCAGCACGGCGTCGTCGGAGTAGGTCTCATAGAAGTCGCCGACGCGATACAGCAGGATCGCCTCGGGGTGCTGCGCCTTGATGCTGAAATACTGCTTCAGCATCGGGGTATCTTCGCCTTTCTTTGCCATTTGGTTTGAGAAACACAAATATACACAAAAAAACGGAATTGGTTTGCGTGACCGGTAAAGTGTTGACAATCAACAAGAACTGAAATACGTAGTACCCAAAACGGGCACCACGTATTTCACAAACAACTAAAAATCAATTATTTACCGGTCACGCAATCTTACTTCGACAGCGTCCCCAGCAGCAGGATCGTCCCCGAAGTGCTCTCGCGGATGGTGTAGGCGAAGGGGCGGTTGACATCGACCGTGACGGAGGGCGGTGTGACGGGGAGCGCGGTGGTTTTCAACATCCCGATCACGGTCACGGCGGCGAACTCGGTACCCCTCTCGTTCACGTCGATCCGGACTTTCTGCAGCACCTGGTTGATATACAGGGACTCGGGGCTGATGCCGGAGAAATTGGCCAGTCCGCCGAACGGCAGCGTCAGCCCTTGCGCCTCCAGCACGGGAATCAACAGCTCCTCCGTCGAATAATCCATCGACCATTTCGGCAGATAAAGCGTCACCTTGGCGCTCCGGAGGCCGTAATTGATGTCTTCGGAATTCAACTTGGGAAGGATCTCCGAGAGGGCTTTGCCCGCTTTCGGGAGAATGACGTCCATCAGGTAGGCGCCGTTGCCGTAGGGCACCCGGACCAGCTCGAAATCGCCGAAGTCCCCGTATGTGAGGTCCTGCTCGGCAGTATAGAGATAATCCTTCTTGACCGTCGCCCCGCCGGCAGCGGTGAAGTCGCGGTTCTGCTTAACCTGCCAGGTCAGGCGCCAGGGAGCCTTGAACAGCAGGGCGTTGATCAGCATCAGCCGGGTGTCGCTATCCAGGTCGCTGAGCATATTGGGGATCTTGCCGTCCGTCTTGTCGGAGCACCACTGGTTAATCTGCTTCAGGGTGGCGGGATCCGCAAAGCTCACCGAATAGCCTTCGGCGGCGTAGTATTGCTTGAGGCGGGAGAGGAAGTCGGGCTTGAGCGTGAGGTCGTTCGCCGCCCAGAAGGAGTTGGCGCTGGTGAATTCGACGTTGGTGTCGGCCTTCACGAGGCCCTCGACCATCTTCTGGTAGTAGCCGCCGACCTCGTCCCGGGAGGCTTCTCCCCAGCCGATCACCTGGGCGAACTGCTGCCAGGTGTCGCCCTCCGCGCCGCTCGCAACCATCGACAGCGCGAGCGAAAGGCTCAGCGGGGAGAAGGCGACATCCTTCTGTCCGCCGGCCGTATAGAGCCGGCTGAAGGTGTTGAGGCCGAAGGTATTGGAGGCGTCGCGGACGGATTGTTCGCCCGCGGTCAGTGCAATCGGGACCAGGGGTGCAAGCTCGTCCGAGCGGAGATTCTGCGCCTGACTCAATTTACTGCAGGAGCCCAGCAAACACACGTTTGCGAGCAGCATCAATAGGAAAGTTCTTTTCATACTGACACTACTCGCAAAAAGTGTGCAAAGCGCAAAATCTAGCGCCGGAACTCGGGGCGCGGGGCCACCAGCGGCTCGCCCATCGCGGAATCTTCCTGGTCGGCGTCGTTCAGCTTCCAGACCATGAATTCCGGCTTCTCGGCCGTGTAGGGCGTCCACTCGCCGCCGTCCGGGCCGTTCGGATCGCCGTACTTCGCGAAGTTGGACCAGGCGGTCAGCATGCGCTCGGAGAGGTCCCAGTCACCCGGCGTCCAGGGCCGCCAGCAGTGCTCCAGCGACTTGAAGACGAACCAGAGGTCGGAGGAGTGGAAGGCGCCGGACAGGACGTTGGGCCGGCCGTCGGTCGGCAGCGGACGCGCGAACTGGTAGGCGTAGGCCTTGCCGCCCATCTCCTCGCGGTTGAGGCAGAAGGTGCGGATCTGGTCGCCCATGTTGCCGGAGTCGTTGAGCGTGTAGCCAATCATGTACGGGATCTGCGCCAGGGTGCCGTCGATGCAGGCTTCGTCGAAGCTCTCCGGCAGCACGTAGCCGTCGATATACGGGGAAATGGGCATCGCGGAGAGGATGCTGCGCTTGCCGGTCACGGAGGTATAGATACCGCCCAGGGCGTAGATGGTCTCGGTGGAGGCGGCGCGCATCTTCTTGAGGTCGGTCAGCTTGGCCCAGTCCATCACTTCCTTGACGGACTGCTCCGCCTCGGCGAGGGTGGCGTTCTGCTGCTGCGGGAGCGCGGGTGCGCCCGGGAACATCGGCTGCGCGGGCTTGCGGGGATCCACCAGGCCGCTGCCGCTCATGATGACGGCCTTGTTGAAGAGGCCCTTGGTCAGCGGCGAGGCGCTCAGGAACTTGACGCTGCGGGAGCCGGCGCTCTGGCCGAAGATCATCACGTTGTCCGGGTCGCCGCCGAACTGGGCGATGTTGTTCCGGACCCATTTGAGGACCGCGATCTGGTCGAGGGTGCCCCAGTTGCCGGTGGCGTGCTCCGGATCCTCCGCCGAGATCTCGGGATGGGCGAAGAAGCCGAACGGACCCACGCGGTAGTTGAACGACACCAGGACGACATCCTTGCCGGCCCAGTTCTTCCCGTCGAACTCCGGCTCGCTGCCCCAGCCTTCGCGCAGGCCACCGCCGAAGATCCACACGGCCACGGGGAGCTTCTTGTCCACCTGGCCGGGCGCCTTGGTCCAGACGTTCAGGTAGAGGCAGTCCTCGCTGTAGGGCGCTTCGTCGCCATAGCCCCACTCCGTGGTGTAACCGCCGGGATAGTGGGCCGCCTGGAAGGCCGGATGGCCGAATTTGTCGCACACGCGCACGCCTTCCCAGGGGACGACGGGCTGCGGGGCGCGCCAGCGGTTCTCGCCGAGGGGCGGAGCGGCGTAAGGGATGCCGCGGTAGACGGTGACGCCGGGAGCGTCTGCCAGTTGGACGCCCTGGATCTGGCCGCCTTCGACGGTCAGGACGGGGTTGTTGGACACCTTGGCCGTGCAGGCGGCCAGCAGGGTCAGGAGACAAGCGGTGAGCAGATGAGGTTTCATACGCGTTTCAGTGTTTTTACGAAAGATAAAAAGATTCTTTTTCCCCCGCAAGAACCAGGTCAATTATTGCAATAAATTGACGAAAACCGGGAAAATGCTTATCTTTCCACTCAGAAAACGACAACACCCAGACTATGATCAAGAGATTGACCCTGATGACGGCGGTATTTTTCGCCGCTTGTTTCCTTTCCGCCGCCCAGAGCGGCAAACCCGCCCCCGCCGGCAAGCCCGCTCCCGACCAGGAGAAGGTGGAAGCGCCGCTCGAGCTCGACCTGCACGACGGCCTCTTCCGGGTGGGCAAACACGAGAACGACTGGTATTTCGAGGTGCCCGACTCCCTGCTGGGCCGCCGGCTGTACGCCGTGACGCGTTTCGTCAGCAACACCGTCGACGCCGGCAATTACGGCGGCGAGGAAGTGAACGAGCAGATGATCTATTGGGAGAAGGCGCCCAACGGCAACCTGCTGCTCCGCAACGATGTCCTCAGCATCTACGCCAAGGCCGACCAGGACATCGACAAGGCGGTGCGCGTCAGTTCCGAGAACCCGATCGTCGCCTCCTTCAAGCCCGAGACGGGGGGCACGGAAGGCAGCACCCGCATCAAGGTCAACGGCCTCTTCGACGGGGACACCCAGGTCTTCTCCCTCTCCCCCGGCGACAAGCGCCACTACAACCTCGGCGGCGTCAAGCCCGACGCCTCCTACGTGGACAGCATCCGCACCTACCCGATCAATACGGAGATCCGGGTCACCAAGACCTTCAGCTATAACGCCCCCGCCGCCGGCCCGGCGGCCCCCGGCCCGTCCACGGTCAACCTCCCCGCGGGCCGTGAGACAGGCACCGTGACGATGGTGCTCAACACCTCCATCGTCCTGCTGCCGGAAGTGCCGATGCAGCAGCGCTGGTTCGACCCGCGCGTGGGCTATTTCGCCGACGGCTACAGCGAGTTCTCCGACGACCAGCAGGCCGTCAAGGACATCCGCTTCATCACCCGCTGGCGCCTCGAAGCCCGTCCGGAGGACGTGGAGAAGCAGAAGCGCGGCGAGCTCGTGGAGCCGGTCAAGCCCATCGTCTACTACATCGACCCGGCCACGCCGAAGCAGTGGCGCAAGTACCTCATCGCCGGCGTGAACGACTGGCAGGTGGCCTTCGAGCAGGCGGGCTGGAAGAACGCCATCCACGCCGAAGAGTGGCCCGAGAATGCCGAAGAGCTGGGTATGAGCCTGGAGGACGCCCGTTTCTCCGTGATCCGCTACCTGGCTTCCCCGATCGCCAACGCCTACGGCCCCAACGTGCACGACCCGCGTTCCGGCGAGATCATCGAGAGCCACATCGGCTGGTACCACAACGTGATGACCCTGGTCCACGACTGGTACCAGGTCCAGGCCGGCGCCGTGGATCCCCGCGCCCGCAAGATCAAGTTCGACGAGGAACTGATGGGCGACCTGATCCGCTTCGTCTCCTCCCACGAGGTGGGCCACACCCTCGGCCTGCGCCACAACATGGGCTCCAGCAGCCAGACGCCGGTGGAGCTGCTCCGCGACAAAGAGTGGGTCGAAGCCCACGGCCACACCGTCTCCATCATGGACTACGCCCGCTTCAACTACGTCGCCCAGCCCGAGGACGGCATCGGCAAAGCCGGCCTCTACCCGCGCATCAACGACTACGACAAGTGGGCCATCGAGTTCGGCTACAAGCCCACCTACCTCAAGACCCCCAAGGAGGACCACCTCTGGTGGAACAAGGTCATCATCGAGCGCCTCGCGGAGAACCCGCGCCTGTGGTTCGGCGGCGAAGGCCGTGACGGGGATCCCCGCGCCCTGACCGAGGACCTCGGCGACGACGCCGTGGCGGCCAGCAACTACGGCATTCTCAACCTGAAGCGCACCATCACCGAACTCCCGGCGTGGAACTGGGAGGAGGCCGACATGTACAGCAACATCGCCCGGATGTACGAAGCGCTCGTGGGTCAGTTCAACCGCTACCTCGGCCACGTCTCGGCCAACATCGGCGGCCGCTTCATCACGAACCACAGCATCGAGCAGCCCGACATCACGAAGTTCGCCGCCGTGCCGCGCGAGCGCCAGAAACGGGCGCTCTCCTGGCTCGACGACAACCTTTTCCACAAGCCGTCCTGGCTGGTGGAGGTGCCCTACATCTGGGACATCACCGACTCGCCGGACCGCGTCCTCTACAGCCTGGTGGACAATGTGGTCAGCGCCGGCAACCTGCTCTCCATCGCCAAGCTTACGCGCCTGGGCCAGTTCGCCCAGTACGACGCGTCCAACTACAAGCCGGAAGAGTATCTCGATGACCTGACCGGGATGATCTTCAGCGAATTGGACAAGGGGGCCGCCGCCAACAACTACCGCCGCTACCTGCAGCGCCGTTTCGTGAGCGTGGCCCTGTCCGTGGTGGGCGGCGAGAGCTCCCGGGGCACCGACGGCCGCGACCTGCTGATCGCCAAGCTCCTGGACATCCAGAAGAAGGCGTCCAAGGCCCGGACGTCCGACACCGCCACCCAGGCTCACTGGCAGACCCTGTCCCGCCAGATCGAGGCCGGGCTCAAAGAACTGAAATAACTTTTAACCCATCCTAGTAGCTATGAGACAGAATACCATCATTTGGCTCGCTTCGCTGCTGTCGGCCTTCCTTCTGGCGGCCGGTTGCGGCGTCGTGCAGCAGAGCAGCGCCGAGAAGAAGGCCGAAGCGGCCCGCATCGCGGCGGCCGTCCAGCACAACCTGGACGCCCGCCAGTTCACCATCAACGTCGAATATATGTACCCCTCCAACGGCGGAAGCCGCTATGTGGGGGGCGACGGCTATGCCCTGGTCGTCGACGGCGACAAGGTCAAATCGCACCTGCCCTACATGGGGGTGGCCTATTCGGTCCCCTACGGCGGCGGCAAAGTGCTGAATTTCGAGGATGACATCGATTCGTACTCGGAGGAAAATTCCCGCGACGACCGCCGGAAGGTCGTCTTCTCGACGGACAACGGCGAGGACAACATCGTCTTCCAGGTCACGGTCTTCGACAACGGCCAGGCGGACATCCAGGTCCGCTGCAAGAACCGGCAGCAGATCAGCTTCCGGGGCGAAATGGATACCGACGCCGGGGAATAAGCCCTAGAATTTCCACTTGAGGCCGAGGATGAAGATGCGGCGGTTGCTGCGCACCTCCTCGACCCAGTACTCCTGCAGCTCGTCCGACTCGAAGCTGGTCTCCCGCGGCGTGTCGAGGATGTGGCGTCCCTCCAGGTACAGCGTAATCCGCTTGAACTCTTTCTGGACGCGGGCGTTGAGTTCGCAGTATTCCTTGAAGAGGGTGAAGAAGGTCGCCACCTTGCTCTGGTATTTGGCGTCGGCCTTGATGGTCCAGCCCCGGCCCAGGTTGGCGGCAATGTCCGCGGTCGCCCGCCAGTCAAAGTTGTTCTTGACGGTCCCGTTGCTCCTGGACACACGCCGGGTCTGGTTATAGGTGATGCCGGCGTTGGCCGTGATGACCTTTCCCCGCCCAGACCGCCCGACAGGTCGAGGCTGCCGGACCACTGGGCCCGCAGCGGGACGACACAGAGGAACAGTCCGAAGAGGATGGCCGACAGCCCGTGTTTCATCAAGGATGGCTGCTACTTCTTGCTTTTGATGAAATGGGAATATGCTACCATGATGCCCATGAAATCGAGGTTTCGGGCAACCTTGAACTGCGAAAGGTGGGCGTTGTTGTTGGTCTGGGCCTTGTATTGCTGGGTGTTGTCGTAGGCAACGCCGACCAGGGGGACGCTGACTGTGATGAAATTGCAGCCCGGCAGCCGGACGCACAGGCCGCCGCCGATCTTGAGTCCGACGGAGAAGGTGTTGGTCGTGCGTAATTGCGCCTGCAGCTGTTTACCCGCTTCATCGATCGGGCAGGAATTGATGCGGCCGACGTTGCCGTACAGGCGGGCTTCCCCGAAGACGGCGAAGGTCTGGCTGCCGAAGAAAGAGATATATTTGCGCAGGGCCAGCGAGCCGCCCCAGGCGTTGCGCACCATATGGCGGCCCGAGATGCGAAGATTGAGAAGCTCGTTGAGCTCGTCCATGAGTTTCGGATCATCCCCGGCGATTTCCTTCAAGTCGACGGCGTTGCGCAGGTCCAGGCGCAGGTCGGTATTCAGGGTGTATCCGCTATACTCCAACCGGGCATCCAGGGAAAGGTCATTTCCAATGAAATAGGAGAACTTCGGTGCGACGTAGTATGTGGCGTACTTGCCGGAACCGATGTTCAGCAGGGACATGACGGCATAGCCGTCTCCCACCACGTCGCCTCCGGCATTGAAACTCCAGTAACTGCCGGCGATGCCCAGGGCGCGATTGCCCTTTTCAATGAACACGACCTTCATGTGGTCCGCGTCGGTGACACGGCTGAGAACACCTTGTGCCAGAGCGTTGACGGAAAGCAGGCACAGTGCAAGACAGAGGATTTTTTTCATGGGTTTGGTTATTAATCGCTATCAAGTACGACAAAGATAGGATTTTTAAGAAAAGAATACAACCCTGAATTGCCGGCGAACAATTGGAAAACTAATAAATTGTTGTATCTTTGTCGTCCCGAACAAAGCGGAGATCCAAGTTTGGAGACCGAAGCGAAGGACTGGAGAGGTGGGAGAGTGGCTGAATCCACAGGTTTGCTAAACCTGCATACGGGTAACCGTATCACGAGTTCGAATCTCGTCCTCTCCGCGCTATGCAATGGGACGCAGGTGCCGCGCTGAAAAGCGCGGCATTTCCGTGCAGGGGCGGATCGGAATGAGAGCTAGCTTTCATCCGTCCGCCCCTGCACGGTAAATCAGGGCCCATCGGGCCCGCCTGCGTTCCCATTGCTCCCGGACACCCCGAGAAATGCGAGGCCGCCCGCGGCCGAGCAAATCTCGTCTGATTATTCGTGCGTCGCGAAGCGCTGCTCGGCGAGGGCCTCGTACTTCGTGCAGGGGCGGCCCCAGTTGGCGTAGGGGTAGATGGAGATGCCGCCGCGCGGGACGAAGAAGCCCGTGACCTCGATGTACTTGGGGTCCATCAGCTCGCGCAGGTCCTTCATGATGGTGTTGACGCAGTCCTCGTGGAAATCACCGTGGGAGCGGAAGCTGAAGAGGTAGAGCTTGAGGCTCTTGCTCTCCACCATGCGCCGGTCGGGGATGTAGCTGATGCGGATCTCCGCAAAGTCCGGCTGGCCCGTGATGGGGCACAGGGTCGTGAACTCCGGGCAGTTGAAGCGCACCCAGTAGTCGTTGTCGGGATGCTGGTTCTCGAAGGTCTCGAGCACGCCCGGATCATAATTCTGGCTGTATGCGGCCTCGTGGCCAAGGGCCTGGAGCCCGTCTTTCGTTCTGTCCATATGGATTAGATGTCTTTGATTTTAAACGGATTGTAGTTGACGCCGTCGTCGATGGTGTCGATCCCTTCGGCCTGCTTGACCCGGCGCACGAAGCTCCAGGTGAGCGGCAGGGCCACGATCTCGTAGAGCAGCTTCGCGACGACCTGCGTCACGGCCAGCTGCAGGGCGACCGGGAACGACAGGATGCCCCAGAAGGCGATGGGGAAGAAGATGAGCGAATCGACCACCTCGCCGCCCAGCGAGGAGAAGATCGCGCGCCAGCCGAAGCCGGGCCCGCGGGAGACCACCTTCATCCGGCTCAGGATCCAGGCGTTGACCGTGGAGCCCGCGAAGAAGGCCACCAGCGAAGCCGCCGTGGTCCGGGGGACCAGGACGAACAGGGAATTGAAATCCTCCGCGACGGGCCGGGCGCTCTCCTGCTGGGGTGCGGGCAGCCAGCAGACCAGCTGCGCCATCACGGCCACGAAGGCGCTGAGCAGGAAGGCGAGCCAAATGACGAGGCGCGCCTTGCGGTAGCCGTAGACCTCGGTCAGGCAGTCGTTGAGGATATAGGTCACCGGGAACAGCAGCACGGCGCCGGACAGCTGCAGCGGCAGCCCGGCCACCTGCCAGAGGCGGGGGACGAAAAAGTTGGAGGTGATCAGACAGACGACCAATACGATCGCCATTACCAGAAACCTGGTGCTGAACTGGAGTTTTGACATTGTCAATCTTGTTTTTTACGTGGTTTCAAGAACACAGGGTCCGCCGCCCTGTCAAATCCGGGCGGCGGATCCCTCTATACTATACTTCGACGGCGGAATTGAACTCCTGGAGGAAGCGCATGTCGTTTTCGAAGTAGTGGCGCAGGTCGTTCACCCGCCACTTCAGCATCGCGATGCGCTCCAGGCCCATTCCGAAGGCGAAGCCGCTGTATTTCTTGGAGTCGATGCCGCTGGCCTCGAGGACGTTGGGGTCTACCATGCCGCAGCCCAGGATCTCCAGCCAGCCGGTCCCCTTGCAGATGTTGCAACCCTTTCCGTGGCAGATGTTGCAGCTGACGTCCACCTCGGCGGACGGCTCGGTGAAGGGGAAGAAGGACGGCCGCATCCGGATCTCCGTCTCCGGCCCGAACATCTCGCGGGCGAAGAGCAGGATGGCCTGCTTGAGGTCGGCGAAGGTCACGTTCTCATCGATGTAGAGGCCTTCGACCTGGTGGAAGATGCAGTGCGCGCGGGCGCTGATGGCCTCGTTGCGGAACACGCGGCCCGGGCAGATCACGCGGATGGGCGGGTTCTTCATCCGCTCCATCGTGCGCACCTGCACGCTGGAGGTATGCGTGCGGAGCAGCAGCGGGTTGGGGTGGCCGGTGGACACGAAGAAGGTGTCCTGCATGTCGCGGGCCGGGTGGTTCGGCGGGAAGTTCAGGGCTTCGAAGACGTGGTAGTCGTCCTCCACCTCGGGGCCTTCTGCGACGTCATAGCCGAATTTGCGGAAAATGTCCACGATCTCCTGGCGGACAATGGATACCGGGTGGCGGGAGCCGAGCTCCAGGGGGTCGCCGGGCATCGTCAGGTCCTGCTTCGGGCCCTCGCTGCCGCCTTCCTCGCCCACCGTCTCGCGGAGGTGCTCGATGGTCTCCAGGGCAGCGTTCTTGAGCTCGTTGAGCGTGCGGCCGAATTCGCGCTTCATCTCCTTGTCCACGGTGCGGAACTCGTCGAAGAGCGCGGTGATCTCACCTTTCTTGCCGAGGAAACGCACCCGCGCCTCCTCCACTTCCTTCTGCGTCTTGCACTGGAGCGCCTTCAGCTCCGCAAGGACCTTGTCGATATCTTCTCTTTTCATAGATTACTTCCGTTTCTCGGCGCGCTTGTCGCGGGATTTCTTGTCCCGGGCGGCGCCGGTCTTGAGATACTTCTGCCACTGCTCCTCGTTGAACACCTTGTGGAAGGCGTTGTAGATCTGCTCCGCCCACTTGTCCTGCACCTGCAGGTAAGCGTCGTTGTTGGTCATCTTGGCGTCCCGCAGCGCCTTGAGCTCCTGGCGGAGGGCCGTGTAGTCGTGGGTCAGGATGGAATCCACATAGAAGGACTGCCAGTCCTCCAGATTCAGCAGGCTCTCATAGCTCTCGACCGAGCGGTCGATGGCCTCCCGCATCTGCTTGGCCTCCTCTTCTTCGCTCATCTGCGGTTGCTGCGCCGCAGCCCAAAACGGCAGGAGCAGCAACGCGGTAATCCCGAAAAATTTTATAGCTTTGTATCTCATAAGTCTGCAAAGTTATAAAGAAAAGATAAAAATGCGAAAAATTCTCATTTCCATCTTGTCGCTCGCGCTCCTGGCCGCCGGGCGGACAGACGCCTGCACGAACGTCATCGTGAGCCCGGGCGCCAGCGCCGACGGCTCCAGCATGGTCTCCTACGCCGCCGACTCCCACAGCCTGTTCGGCGAATTGTATTTCCGACCCGCAGGCCGCTTCAAGGCCGGCAGCGCCCTCGCCATCCGCGAATGGGACACGGGGCGCCCGACGGGCAGCATCACCCAGGTGGCCCGCACCTGGCAGACCGTGGGCAACATGAACGCCCGCCAGCTCATCATCGGCGAGACCACCTGGGGCGGCCGCGAGGAGCAGGCCGACTCGACCGGCATCATGGACTACGGCTCGCTGATCTACATCACCCTGCAGCGCGCTACGACGGCCCGGGAGGCCATCGCGACCATCGTGGAGCTGGCCAACACCTACGGCTACCCCTCCGAGGGCGAGACCTTCTCCATCGCCGACCCGCAGGAAGCCTGGATCATGGACCTCGTAGGGAAGGGCCCGGACAACAAGGGCATCGTGTGGGTGGCGCGGCGCGTGCCCGACGGCTACATCTGCGCCCACGCCAACCAGGCCCGCATCACCCGTTTCCCGCAGGACGACCCGGAGAACTGCCTCTTCGCCCCGGACGTGATCAGCTACGCCCGCGAGCAGGGTTGGTTCGCGGGGGAGGATGCGGATTTCAGCTTCCGCGACGCCTACAATCCGCTCGATTTCGGCGGAGCCCGCGCCTGTGACGCCCGTGCCTGGAGCGCCTTCAACATCCTCTGCGACGGCGTGTTTACCTACGAGGAGAACGGGCAGGAGGTTTCCCGCCCCGCCGCCGACTGGCTGGACTACGCGATGGGCTACGACCTGCAGGGCGAGATGCCCCTCTTCGTGAAGCCCGCCCGCAAGATCACGGTCAAGGACGTGGCCGACGTGATGCGCGACCACTACGAGGGCACCCCGATGGACATGACCACCGATATCGGCGCGGGCGGCAACACCCTGCCGTACCGCTGGCGTCCGATGAACTTCACCGTGGACGGCAAGACCTACCTCAACGAGCGCGCCATCGCCACGCAGCAGACGGGCTTCTGGTTCGTCGCGCAGGCCCGCGGGACCCTCCCCGACGAGGTGGGGGCCCTGATCTGGTTCGGCTGCGACGATGCCGCCACGTCCTACCTCACCCCGATCTACGCCAACCTGACGAAGGTCCCCGAATGCTTGCGTGAGGGCAACGGCGACATCCTCCATTACAGCCCGACCTCCCAGTTCTGGATGTGCAACCGCGTGGCGCAGGCCTGCTACAAGATGTACGACCGGATGGCCCCGGTGGCCCGCGCCGCGGCCGACCGCTTCGAGCGGGACCAGCTGGAGCGCGGCATCCCCGAGATGGACGCCAAATTGGCGAAACTCGTGGAGCGGGGCCGCCTCCGCAAGGCCCGCCGCCTGATGACGAAATACAGCGTGGAGACGGCCCAGGCGCAGTTCGCCGCCTGGACGAAACTGGAGGAACTGCTGCTCGTCAAGTTCATCGACGGCAACATCAAGGCCCAGGAAGAGGACGGCAGCTTCTCGCACACCGAGTACGGCCCCGGCTTCCCGAAGGGCCTGCAGTACGGCGGCTACAACGAGATCTGGAAGGTAGCTGTCGCCCGCGATCCCCACGCCCCGATCCTGGAATCCCGATAACAACCCATCAACCCTTTATCTATGAACCGAAACCTTCTCAAAGCAGGCGCCCTCGTGGCGGCGGGCGGTGCGCTCGCCGGCTGCGCGAAGCAGGAGCCGCAGCGGCCCAACGTGGTCTTCATCCTGGCCGACGACCTCGGCTGGGGCGACCTCGGCTGCTATGGCCAGCAGCTCATCGAGACGCCCAACATCGACGCCCTGGCCGCGCGCGGCATCCGTTTCACGCAGTGCTACTCCGGCACCACCGTCAGCGCCCCGTCGCGCTCGTGCCTGATTACCGGCACCCACAGCGGCCATACCGCCATCCGCGGCAACAAGCCCGTCAAGGGCCGCGAGCCCGGCATCACCGAGGGCCAGCAGGAGCTGCCCGCGGGCTCCCAGACCATCTTCCACGACTTCCGCAATGCGGGTTACACCACCGGCGCCTTCGGCAAATGGGGCCTCGGCTACATCACCACGGAAGGCAACCCCGGCAAGCAGGGCGTGGACACCTTCTTCGGCTACAACTGCCAGACCCTCGCCCACAGCTACTACCCCGACCACCTCTGGGACAACGACACCAAGATATTCCTGGAAGACAACGTCCCCGAGATCCCCTACGGGCAGGGTACCTACAGCGCCGACCTGATCCACCGGAAATCGCTGGAATTCATGGAGAAGGCGGTCGCCGACGGCAAGCCCTTCTTCATGTGGTACCCGACCACCATCCCGCACGCCGAGCTGATCGTCCCGGAGGACGACATCATCGCCAAATACCGGGAGAAATTCCCCGACGAGACCCCGTGGGCGGGCCAGGACCAGGGCCATCCGCGCTTCCGCATCGGCGGCTACTGCTCCGTGGCGGAGCCGCACGCGACCTTCGCCGCGATGGTGGAGCGCCTGGACCGGTATGTCGGCGAACTCGTGGACAAGCTCAAGGAACTGGGCGTCTATGAGAACACCATCATCCTCTTCGCCAGCGACAACGGTCCGCACCTCGAAGGCGGCGCCGATCCGGACTTCTTCGACTCCAACGGCCCCTGGCGCGGCTACAAGCGCGACCTCTACGAGGGCGGCATCCGCGTGCCGATGATCATCGAGTGGCCGGGCCACATCACCCCGGGCCGCGAGTCCGACTTCGTCTGCTCGTTCTGGGATATGATGCCCACCTTCCGCACCGTCCTGGACCCGAAGGCCCCGGTGGCAGATATGGACGGCATCAGCCTGCTCCCGCTGCTGGAAGGCCGCAAGGGGCAGAAGGAGCACGATTTCCTGTATTTCGAGTTCGCGGAGCGCAACGGCCAGGCCTCCCGCATCGGGCCCTGGAAACTCGTCCGCGCCGGCATCAACACGCCCTTCGACCACTATGAACTCTACAACCTGGATGACGATCCGGGCGAGACGACGGACCTCGCCGCCGACCACCCCGACAAGGTCGAAGAGCTCAAGGCCGTGATGGTGCGCGAGCACGTCCCGAACCCGTTGTTCCCGTTGTTCGCAGGAGAGTAAAATATTTTGTATCTTTGTATACTTTCAAGACCACTGAATTCATGAAGAATTATTTTGACCTTTCGGGACGCGTCGCCGTCGTGACCGGCGCTTCCACCGGCCTGGGCCTGCAGATGGCCAAGGCTTTCGCCAGCCAGGGCGCCAACCTGGTGCTTCTCGCCCGCCGCATGAACCTTCTGGAGGAGAATGCCAAAGCCATCCACGCCGAGTTCGGGGTGGACGTCCTGCCGTTCGCCTGCGATATCACCGACACCGAGCTGGTCAAGGCCGCCGTGGCCGCCACGATGGAGCGTTTCGGGCGGGTGGATATCCTGATGAACAACGCCGGCACGGGTGCCGTGGCCCCCGCCGAGGAGATCACCGACGAGCAGTTCAAGAAGGAGATGGACATCGACCTCTTCGGTACCTTCAACTGCTCCCGCGAGTTCGGCAAGGAGATGATCAAGGCCGGCTACGGCCGCATCATCAACATCGCCTCGATGTACGGCCTGGTGGGCAACCTGATCGTGGGATCCGCCCCCTACCATGCCGCCAAGGGCGGTGTCGTCAACCTGACGCGCGCCCTCGCCGCCGAGTGGGGCAAGCACGGGATCACGGTCAACAGCATCTGCCCGGGCTACTTCTACACGGACCTGACGACCGCCACCCTGGATTCCGATTACTTCCAGGCCATCGCCAAGAACAACATCCCGCTGGGCCGCTACGGCAAGCAGGGTGAGCTGGACACCTGCGCCCTCTTCCTCGCGTCTCCGGCCTCGACCTACGTCAACGGCCAGAACATCGCGGTGGACGGCGGTTACACCTGCATCTAGCGGCGCCTGCGGGCGAAGACGAAGTCTTCCAGCTCACAGAGCGAGCGGTCCGGCGTGTCGGACTCAAAGACGAAATACAGTGCGTGTTTGCCCTGGAGCCGCATGGCCTTCGGCACGCACGCACAGTATTTTTGTACCTGGTCGGACTGCTTGCCGGAGAGCCGGATCACCCCGAGGCGGGTGCCGTGGCGCGGGTGGTCCGCCATAATCACGATGCGGCCTTTCACGCCCTGCGGGATCAGGTTGACCAGCAGTTTCCGCGCCCGGGCGGCCTTCAGGCCGTCGAAGTTGAAGTACTTGTAGCCGACGATGGAGCCGGCGGTGTTGTTGACGACCGGGTTGTGGTTGATGGAGAGGTCGTAGGGGTCGCCCTCCCCGTCCCAGACGGGGCGCCAGGGCTGGATGTAGGAGCCGGAGTAGGCGTTGCCGAGGTTGTCCTTTTCGGACGGGCGCGGACCGGTGAACCAGCAGGCGATGCCGGCGGAGTGCCGCTCCAGCGGGTTCAGGCCGCCGAGTTCGAAGCCTTCCGAGTTGTATTCCGCCTCGGAGATCTCCACCTTGCCGTCGGGCCCCTCGGTGACGTTCAACTCGATGGGAGCGACCATCGCCTGACGGTCGAAGCCGCCCAGGCCTGTCTGGCGGTGGTAGAAGACGTACCACTGCCCTTCGATCTGGCAGATGCTGCCGTGGGTGTTGCCGCCCGGGGCGGCCGTCCAGATGGGCTGCCCGTCCTCATCCACGTCCCGTCCGCGGGCGTCGATGAGGGTGCCGCCGTAGGTCCAGGGCCCCAGCGGGGCGTTGCTCCAGGCCCAGGCGAGGGTGTTGTTGGCTTCCGGCAGGCCGAAGTCGCCGTCCGCCGTCCAACGGCTGTAGATGAAGATGTATTTATCCTTGACCTTGCGCAGCGAGGACGCTTCAAAGAAGCGGAAGACGCCGTCCTGGTGGAGGTTGGAGACCATATCCTTGACGGGCTGGGTGCCTTTCTTGACGGTGCACATCGTCTCGGGATCGAGCTCCGCGCCCCAGGACTCCTGGAAGCCCCAGTAGCCGTAGACGCGGCCGTCGTCATCGATGAAGATGGCCGGGTCGAAACCCATCGGCCCGACGGTGCGGGTGGGGTCCTTGGGATCCCAGTTGCACACAGTGAACGGTCCGTCGGGGCGGTCCGAGCGGGCGATCATCGAGCGCCGCCCGTCGGCCTGGGTGTTGGGGTACAGATAGTAGGTCTTCCGGCCGTCGGGCCCGACCTCCTCCTGCACGTCGGGGGCGTAGAGGATGTCCCCCTTGCCGTCGGGGTTGAGGGGCTTCCCGTTGGCGTCGAGCCGGGATTCGAAGATGATCCCGTCGTAGCGCCAGTGCAGCAGGTCGTCGACCGGCGCGGACCAGACCACCTGGTTGCGGCCGCAGTAGGCCGTGATCTCCACGTCGTGGGAGCCATAGACATACACGCGGTACTGCCCCGGGTTGTCCGGGTCTTCGAAGACATAGGGCTCGCCGTCGGGGATGTATTCCCAGAGGGGGAGATAGGGGTTGGCGGCGGAGGCGCCCAGGCAGACGGCGGACAGGGCCGTCGCGATGCGGAGGAAGGAAGGTTTCATACGAGAGTACGTTTGTGCTTGAGACAAATGTAATGTTTTTCCGCGCATTTTCGTTATATTCGCACCATTATGGTGGATTTCAAATACTACACCCCCACGGAGGTGGTCTTCGGCAAGGATGCCGAGAGCCACATCGCCGAGATGATCCACAAATACGGCGGGACTCGCGTGCTGGTGCATTACGGCGGCGGAAGCGCCGTCAGATCCGGGCTGGTCGGACAGGTCGAAGCGCAGCTGGACGCCGTCGGCATTCCCTGGATCGAACTGGGGGGCGTCGTCCCCAATCCGCGCATGTCGCTGGCCTACGAAGGGATCGCGCGCTGCCGCCGCGAGAAGGTCGATTTCCTGCTGGCCATCGGCGGCGGGTCCGTGATCGACTCCGCGAAGGTCATCGCCTACGGGCTCCAGTACGACGGTGACGTGTGGGACATCTACTGCGGCAAGCACACTCCTGTGGCCAGTACGCCGATCGGCGTGGTGCTGACCATCCCGGCCTCCGGCAGCGAGATGAGCGATTCCGCGGTGATCACCCGCGACGAGGGGATGATCAAGCGCGGCTGCAACAGCGACCTCTGCCGTCCCCGTTTCGCCATCATGAACCCCGAGCGCACCTACAGCCTGCCGCCTTACCAGACCGCGGCGGGCGTGACCGACATTATGATGCACACGATGGAGCGCTACTTCTCCCACGAGGATGACATGCTGCTGACCGACGCGATCGCGGAAGCGCTGATGCGCACGGTCAAGCAGTGCGGCGAGAAGGTGCTCCACGACCCGCGGAACTACCAGCTGCGGGCGCAGATCATGTGGGCCGGAAGCCTCGCGCACAACGGGCTGACCGGCTGCGGCACCGTCAGCGATTTCGCGACCCACCGCATCGAGCACGAGCTGAGCTCCACCTACGGCGCCACGCACGGGGCTGGCCTCGCGGCCATCTGGCCCCACTGGGCGGAATATGTCCTCGCGGAGAATCCGGCGCGTTTCGCGCAGTTCGCCGTCAACGTGGCGGGGGTTCCCGCCGGGGAGGATCCTTTCGCGACGGCGCGTGCCGGCATCGCGGCGATGGTGGACTTCTACCACCGCATCGGGATGCCCGCCAGCCTGCCCGAGCTGATCGGCCGCCCGGCCACGGAGGAGGAGATCGCCGAGATGGCCTTCAAGGCTACGCGCCAGCGCACCATCACCCTCGGCCAGCTCAAGCGGCTCGACTACGACGACGTGGTGGCCATCTACCGGATGGCGAACAAAGAATAAGCGGATGATCCTCAGAAAGTTACTCCTTGCGGCCACGGCCTTCCTGCTCTGTGCGCCCCCCCTCCCGGCCCAGCACTCCCAGGAAGCGCTGGAGAACCCGCGCAAGGTGGCGGACGAGATCATCAAGGAAGCCGGCCGGCACCTCGGCAAGCCCTATTCCTACGGGGCCAACGGGCCGCAGAGTTTCGACTGCACGGGCTTCACCTGCTATGTTTACAACAAGGTGGGCTACAAGCTCTCCCGTTCCTCGGCGGACCAGGCCCACGACGGCCGGGAGATCAAGGGTGGCATGGACAAGTACCAGAAGGGCGACCTGATCATCTTCGGCGGCCGGAAGAACAAGAAAACCCCGGGCCACGTGGGCATCTTCATCGCGATGGACAGCCTGGGCAAGAGTTTCACCTTCATCCACGCCTGCAATTCGGGCGTGACCATCTCCCATATCGACGAGCCGTACTACGCGCAGCGTTTCATCGGCGTGCGCCGCATCCTGCCGGACTTCCCGCCCGAGGAAGCGGAACGCAAGGCCCTGTTCAACCTGCAGGAGCTCTTCAGCGGCCGGAGCCCCGCGGCGCGGGATTCCGTGCTGAACGCCATTCAGGAGCGCCACCTGGTGCTCTTCCCGGACGGCAGCTGGGCGATGATCGGCGAGGACGGCCAGTACGTGGCGCCGCCGGGCGACAAGGATTTCATCCTCAACGCCGACGCCACCTGGCGGGCGGACGAGGCCACGACGGCCGAATTCTATACAGTCAAGGCGGGCGACACGCTCGCGAAAATTGCGCGCCAGTACGGCATCACTGTGGAAACGCTCCGCGAGATGAACGGCCTCACCAACCGCTCCGTGCTGCGCCTGGGTGACAGATTACGTGTACAATGATACGGATTATTCTCTGGACCTTATTCTACCTGCTCGCACCGGCCGGCATGATCTGGGCGAGCCGCCGCGTGCATTTCCTGAGCAAGGTCGGCACCATCCTGCTGATGTATATCCTGGGCTTGATCGTCGGCAACTTGTTCATCTATCCCTTTGAAGGTGCCGGAGCGGCCCTGCGCCCCCTGCAGGAGGCCCTCACCACGGTCACCATCCCGCTGGCCCTGCCGCTGATCCTCTTTGCCTGCAACTTCAAGGAATGGCCCATCAAGAAGGCCTTGGCCGCGCTGGTGTCGGGCCTGGTTAGCGTCGCCGTGGTCTCCGTCATCGGTTATTTCATCTTCGGGCCGAAGATGGGGCCCGAGGCGCCGGCCGTGGTCGGCATGGCGGTGGGCGTCTACACGGGCGGCACGCCGAACCTGGCGGCCATCAAGATGATGCTCGGCGCGGACGAGGGGACCTACCTGCTGGTCAATTCCTTCGACATGGTCGCCAGCTTCCTGTACCTGATGTTCGTGCTGGCGTTCGGCTTCAAATGGGCCCGCAAGGTCCTCCACGTCGAGAAAGGCGGGAGGCGCGGCAAGCGCCAGAAGGGCGTCAAGATGCACCAGAGCGGGATGACCCAGGGCGAGGAGCAGATGTACCGCGAGGTCTTCTCGAAGGAGAACTGGGCCGGCACCCTCAAGGCCGTCGGGCTGGCCGTGCTGGTCGTGGGCGTGGGCGCAGGCCTGTCGCTGCTGATCACCGGCGAGATCAACATGATCATCATGATCCTGACGCTGACCACCCTGTCGATCGCGGCATCTTTCCTGCCTGCCGTGCAGAAGTGGGAGAAGAGCTACGACGCTGGCATGTACCTGGTGCTGGTCTTCAGCCTGGTGGTCGCTTCGATGGTGGATATCCGCAGCCTGGACTTCAGCAGCGGCATCTGGATCCTGGCGTATGTCGGCTTCGTGATTTTCAGTTCCCTGCTGCTTCAGCTGCTGCTCAGCCGCCTGCTCAACGTGGATGCCGACACGGCGGTCATCACCAGCGTCGCGATGATCAACTCCCCGCTCTTCGTCCCGATGATCGCCGAAGCGATGAAGAACCGCAAGGTCATCATCACCGGTATCAGCGCCGGTATCGTCGGCTACGCCGTCGGCAACTACCTCGGCGTCCTGATTGCCGGGTTGCTGGGCGGGTAAGTTGATTCTCAACAAATTACCGGTCACGCAATTCTACTTGTATGGGACGCCGTCCGGCAGATGCAGGTGGACGGTGGCGAGGAGCGCGCCGAGCGACTCGGCGCGATTGGCCGCGATGACCAGCGAGGGGCGGGTGAGTGAAGGGGCGGCGCCGTTCCAGGTGGCGATGTGGCCGCCCGCTTCGTGCAGGATCAGCATCCCGGCGGCGTAGTCCCAGGGCTGGAGGCGCATTTCGAAAAAGAGTTCCACGATCCCGGACGCGAGCAGGCAGAGCTCCACGGCGGCTGAGCCCCAGCGGCGCAGGTCGTTGCTCTGCATATAGATGTCGTAGATGATGTCCGAGCAGGTCTTCGCGTACTCCTTGCGGTAGGTGCTCATGGCCGTGCAGAACAGGCTGTTCGCCAAAGGACGGTCCGAGACGTGGATGGGGTGGCCGTTGCAGCAGGCGCCCCGGCCGAGTTCGGCGGTATAGAGTTCGCCGCGCCCCGGGCTCCAGACCACGCCCAGCTGCAGTTGCCCCTTGCGCGCGAGCGCTACGGAGATGCAGCAGTCGGCGATGCCCCGTGCGTAGTTCGCCGTGCCGTCGATCGGATCGATGATCCACACATATTCTTCATCCAGCTCCCGGAGGTCCTCCTCCTCGCAGAGGAAGCCGCAGCCGGGCAGCAGGACGGCCAGACGCTCCGTCAGGAAGTGCTGGACGGCCAGGTCGGAGGAGGTCACGAGGTTCGCAAGACCATCCTTCTGCATCACGGTAAAGTGGTCCGTAGCCATCAGCGCGGACGCTTCTTTGACGATATCGACAACTTCTTGCAGCATAGCATTCATCTTTTTCCGACCGCGAAGATACACAGAAAATTGCTATCTTTGTCTTCTGCTGCTGGCGGTTGGGGTGCCGCAGCGAAAACTTCGTTTCGCTCATCCCTCCCACGACTGCGTCGCGGGCCCCTCCCGTTCACGAGACCACGGGCGGCCACGGTTTTCTTTTGCGGCACTCCAACCGCCGGCAGCCCGGATAAAGAGTAGACTATGTTTGAGAAAGAAGTATACGTCGCGCGGCGCAAGGCGCTGCTGGAACAGCTCAAGGGGCAGCAGGGCGTGGCCCTCTTCCTGGGCAATGTCGAATCCCCCGCCCAATACGGAGACAACTGCTACAAGTGGCGCCAGGACAGCACCTGGCTCTACTTCTTCGGCATTGACGAACCCCGCTTCGCCGCCACGATCGACCTCGAGACCGGCGAAGAGACCCTGTTCGCCGACGACTTCGGCATCGACGACATCATCTGGATGGGACCGATGCCCTCCGTCCGTTCGCAGGCGGAGCGCGTCGGCGTGGCCCACACCGCGCCGTACGATGCCCTCGAGAAGAAGCTGAAAGGCCGCAAGGTCCATTTCCTGCCGGCTTCGCGCTACTACAACCGCCTCAAACTCGCTTCCCTGCTGGGCCTCCGGCCGGACGAGACCGTGAGCGCCGGCAAGGCCGGTTGCGCCAAGGCCTCGTTGCCGCTGGTGCGCGCCGTGATCGCGATGCGCCTGGTCAAGGAGCCCCGCGAGATCGCCCGCATCGACGCCGCCTGCGACCTGGGCTTCCGGATGCACTCCATCGCCCGCCACTGGATCCGTCCGGGCCGCATCGAGCAGGAAATCGTGGGCGCCATGGAGAGCGAGACCCTCGCGAAAGGCTGGGGCGTCAGCTTCCCGACCATCCTCACGCAGCACGGCGAGATCTTCCATTGCCACAGCCATGAGCAACCGGTCCACCCCGGCAAACTCCTGCTCATCGACGCCGGCGCAGAGACGAGCGACCACTACGCCTCCGATTTCACCCGCACCTACCCCACGGCCGGCCGCTTCACACAGCGGCAGCGCGACATCTACCAGACGGTCTACGAGTGCAACGAGCTGGCCTTCAGCCTGACCCGCCCGGGTACCGCCTACCGCGACGTCCACCTGGCCGTCGTCGCCCATATGCTGGACAACCTCTCCCAGCTGGGCCTGGTGCACGGGGACGTGCAGGAAATGGCCGCAGACGGCATCGCCGGCCTCTTCATGCCGCACGGCCTGGGGCACAACATGGGCATGGACGTCCACGATATGGAGGACCTCGGCGAGAACCTGGTCGGCTACGACGACGACCAGACCCGCTCCTCGCAGCTGGGCCTCGGCAGCCTGCGCATGGCCCGCAAACTGGTGCCGGGCAACGTCGTCACCGACGAGCCGGGCATCTATTTCATCCCGGCCCTGATTGAGCAGTGGAAGCGCGAGGGGACGGACGGCGGCCGCGTGGATTACGCCCGCCTCGAGCAATACCTCGACTTCGGCGGCATCCGCCTGGAGGACGACGTCCTCGTGACGGAAGACGGTGCGCGCCGGCTCGGCACGATGCGCCTGCCGATCGCACCGGACGAGGTGGAAACCATCATGAGAATCGAACAACTATAGAAGAGATATGGGATTATTGGAAGGAAAAGTCGCCCTCATCACGGGCGCATCCCGGGGGATTGGCAAGGCCATCGCCCTGAAGTTCGCCGCGGAAGGGGCGGACATTGCCTTTACCGACATCAAGATCAACGAAGATACGGTCAGCGAGCTCGAAGCGCTCGGCGTCAAGGTGCGCGCCTATGCCTCCAACGCGGCGGATTTCGCCCAGACCCACGAGACCGTGGAGCAGGTGCTTGCCGACTTCGGCCGCATCGACGTCCTGGTCAACAACGCCGGCATCACCCGCGACGGCCTGATGCTCCGCATGGACGAGGCCCAGTGGGATGCCGTCATCAACGTGAACCTCAAGTCCGCCTACAACTACATCCACGCCGTCACGCCCATCATGGCGCGCCAGCGCGGGGGCAGCATCATCAACATGTCCTCCGTGGTGGGTGTCAGCGGCAACGCCGGACAGTGCAACTATTCCGCTTCCAAGGCCGGCCTCATCGGCCTGGCGAAGTCCATCGCCAAGGAAATGGGCCCCCGCGGCATCCGTGCCAACTGCATCGCCCCGGGCTTCATCATCTCAGACATGACGGCGGCCCTGCCGGAGGAGGTGCGCGAGGCCTGGATCAAGACCATTCCGCTCCGCCGGGGCGGCACGCCGGAAGACGTCGCCAAGGTGGCGCTCTTCCTCGCCAGCGACCTCTCGTCGTATGTCAGCGGCCAGGTCATCCATTGCTGCGGTGCGATGAACTGCTAGCAGGATGGACCCCCGCTTGACCGGACTTACGCTGAAAACTTCCCTCTCGACCCTGTTGGACCTCGTCCTGCCGAGAGTGTGCGTGGTGTGTGGCCGGGCCCTGCTCCCCCAGGAGCGGCATCTGTGCCTGGCGTGTCTGTCGGACCTCCCGGAGACGCACTATGCCCCGCTGGCACACAATCCGATGGCGGACCGCTTCAATGCCCGGGTCCGCGTCGAAGAATACGAGCCGTACGCGTATGCTGCGGCTCTTTATCATTACCGCGCGGATGCCGGTTACAAACGCATCTCCCAGGCCCTCAAATACCACCGCGACTTCGGGACGGGGCGCTGGGCGGCCCGCCTGCTGGGGGAGCGCCTCGCCGCCTCGCCACTCTACGCCGACGTGGACCTGGTCGTCCCCGTGCCGCTCCACTGGACCCGCCGCTGGCGCCGCGGCTACAATCAGGCGGAGCTGATTGCCCGCGAGGTCGCGCGAAAGCTCGGGGTCCCCTGCGACGCCCGGGCCCTGCGCCGCTGTCGCCATACTCGCAGCCAGACGCGCCTCAGCGGGGAGGCCAAGGCGCGCAACGTCGAAGGCGCTTTCGCGCTTCGCAAAAAGATTCTCGGGAAGCCGACGGTCCCCGCCGCCCGGCACATCCTGCTGGTGGACGATGTCTTCACCACCGGCGCCACCCTCGCCGCCTGCCACGCAGCCCTCCGCCGGGTCTGCCCCCCGGCCGTGCGCATCTCCGTCGCCACCCTCGGGGTGGTGGGGGAATAGCTACTGGTTGTTGATTACCGTCAGGGTCTTCTTCTCGCTGGTAGGTGTAAGGAATGATGAGGAGCTGTTGTTATGGATATCCCGTATGGAATTAGCGGAGATTCTCCATTCTCCCGGTTGAAGGCCAGCCGGAATGGTAATAGCGACAGAATAAATACCATCTTTTGTGGTTCCCGACTCAAGTTTTGTCTGCCCCGTTTGTTGGGTCCCAGAAACATTATCCTGGTTCTGAATATACACATACGGGCCTGACTGCACGCCAGACTTGTCTGTAATATGAAACTTCACGGTAACCGTCTGGGCCTCGGTTGTAATATCAATCTCTTGGGGAGAGAACGTGAAAGACTCGATGACGGGACCGTCATAATCCGGTTCGGGGACTTCAACTTTACACTGGGCTGTCTTTTGCCCATCGTTGGTCGTTACGGTAATCACCGCCTCCCCATAGCCAACGGCCGTTATTTTTCCGGATTGGTCCACTGTAGCGACGCTTTCGTCAGAACTACTCCAAGTTACCGACTTATCTGTCGCTGTAGAGGGTTTCACGGTGGCGACAAGATCTGCGGTATTGTTTTTCTTGATGGACAAAGAGGTATGGTCCAACTCTACAGCGTAAACAGATCCACTCGCAGGAATTGCCTGGATCCGGTTGGCGTATTCACTCCAATTCGTCGCGGCCTTATAGGTATCTACGCTTTCGGCTGGGACATAGATGACGAGATCTTTGTGCGTAAATAGGAAAACGTTTTGTCCTATACTCGGCGGTGTGTCGCAAGGAACCGTGACACTTATCAGGTTATTACAAATCCAGAAAACAGTATTTCCAAGTGTGGTTAGACTCGAAGGCAGCACAATGCTTTCCAATGCAGAGCAAAACCCAAATGCCCGATCGCCTATATATTGGATACCGTCTGGGAGCAATATATTTTTGATTCCACTCGAAGAGAAGGTCGCGACTTCAATTCGCCGGAGCTGGGGCGGGAGAACAATATTCTCTAGAAGACGGCAACCCTCGAACGCTCCTTCTCCAATGCTGGTAACTGTCTCAGGAATCGTGATGGATGTGAGATAAGAGCAATGACCAAAAGCTTGATCACCAATACTTGCTACGCCTTCCGGAATGGTAACACTACCAAGATTAGAAGCATCATTGAAAGCAGCCTTTCCAATTCGTGTGACGCCCGACGGAATTATACAAGATCGTGTTCCACAAAGATTCAGATTATAATAATTGGGCCGGCCGAAATAATCAGAGCATCTAATAACGATGTTATTGGACACCAAAACACGATCATTATATACACCCTCAACGATAAAGGTCCCGCAACTGCCATTCTCGGAGAAAACCCCCTCCTCAAGTTGCGTTTCACCACTGACGGAAAGACTATTTATAGAAGTACAGATTGCGGCTTCTTCTATTATCTGGACAGTTGAGGGAACGATGAGCTCCGAGAGCCAATTTGATATGGACTGTGATTTAACGCGTATTACTGTCGAAGGAAGCGTGTAGTGATAATCGGATGTTCTGGCGAGAGCGATCAGGTTTCCATTTACAATCAGACAACGGCCATCATCCTCGGCAAATTGACATTCAAACCCCCAAAGGTTCGTGCAATTATAAAAGGCTCCCGTGCCGATAGACTGAACGCTGTCGGGAATCCGCATATAAGACAGGCTTGTGCAACCCTCGAAAGCATTCTCTCCAATTGACGCCACCCCTTCCGGAATCTCAACCGATTCCAAAGACCCACAGTTCGCAAAGGCACCATTACCGATTGACTTGACTCTTCGCGGGATATCAAAGGAAGAAAGCTGACTGCAATCACGCAAGGCGTCATCTCCCAACTCCTCCAAGCTATTCGGCAATTCTAATGAGGTGATATTGGGTGCAACATATAACCAAGTTCCTTCTTGATAGGTATTATAGGGGAACAAGCGGCCTTTAATCTCGGTGACCGGCGAATCAAAGAGCAGCGTTCCAAGACCATCTTCATAGGTGTTTGAAACCAGATGCGCACGCAGGGTTGGATCACCTGCGAATTCTGCAAGAGTCCCATCCGCTGTAGTATACCGGATCTCATTGACCGGGACCCGATATAAATTGTTATACTGCGCTTCGTAGGCCACGGCATCGTCCACGTCGGTGAGCGTGCCCCAGATGGCGCGCTTGACGGAAATAGGTTCATTATAAGTGTACTCACCAGTCTCCGTCTCGGAACGGAAGGTGAGGGTAAATCCTTGCGTGAGCTCCACGGGCGCGCAGCAGAGATAGTACCAGATGCCGGTCTTGAACGTTTCTCCCTCGGGGACGGTCATCGTGATCGAAGTCTTGCTCTCGCCTTCGATAAAGGAATCGATGACGGGGTGGTTGGCGTCGTTCATGGTGACTTTGACCTTACCGGCGATGGGCTCTCCATTATTGCCTTTGAACTCTACCTGCTGGACGCCTTCGTGCGTCAGGCTGAACTTGATGCCGCCCAGGACGTGGTAGAACTGAAGGGCCGTCGTTTCCGACCTGGCGACCGTGACCAAAGAGCCTTCTTCAATATTACCAGGCACAGGTATTTGCTTGTTTCGAATTAGTGTCGTTATCGAATAACCGTCTGATGTGTTGTCATCATAAGAATGAGGGTAGATAGCCCAGTAACACTTGTTGATTCCATCTTCCACCGTCGCACCAACAAACGTGGTTGCGTTTCCGACAAACAGTGCGATAGGGCTGTTCTCTTCAGCATAATTTGTGTATTGACCCAGATTGAATCCGCTAAAGAACACATTAATTCTATCGTACGGTCGCCACAGAACGGTCGTTTTGTCATCAGCCAGCGTGGTCTTCGTCCCGTCCGCGTCACCCATTTCCGCAGTAAAACTCTCCGGCGCTTTCATCTGGCCGGGCGTCTCGGAAAGCTGGCTGATGCAGCCGGGGACCAGGACGGATAGCAGAGCGCCCAACAGGGTAGAGTAGAGAATGCGATGCTTCATATTGTATATCTTTTTTATTTCCAGGTTTCTTCTCCAATATTCTCGGAACCGCCGGCCGGTACACCGGCCTCGACGGTAATCTTACAGGTGGCGGATTTCTCGCCCGCCGTTGCGGTAATGGTCGCCTCTCCGGCCTTGACGGCGGTCACTTTGCCGTTTTCTACGGTGGCGACGGCAGGGTCGCTGCTGCTCCAGTTTACGGTCTTGTCCGTGGCGTTGTCCGGGGTGACGGTTGCTGTCAGCACCGTGGATTCCTTTTCCGTCAGCGTCAGCTCCGTCTTATTCAGCGTAACGGAAGTTACCGCGATGGTGGCCGGGGGCTGCGGCGTGTCGGATCCGGTTCCGGAGTCGCCGCCTTGGCCAGCACCGGAATCACCACCGGAACCGACGTCTGAGCCAGTACCGGGATCCGGAGTCGGGGTTGGCGTCGGAGCCGGGATATCTTTGGCCTTCACCGAGACTATGCAGTCGGCTGTCTTCTCGCCGGCCTTGGCCGTGATCGTTGCTTCGCCGGCCTTGACGGCGGTGACCTTGCCGTTATCTACAGTGGCAACTGCCGGGTCGCTGCTGGTCCAGGTCACGGTCTTGTTGGATGCGTTGTCGGGAGCGACTGTTGCCGTAAGCGAGGCTTCTTCTCCTTCGGTCATCGAGAGCTCCGTCTTGTCGAGCTTCACGTCTGTCACTTCAATGGGGCGGGGCTTGCCTGCCTGTTTCACTGAGAACGTGGAACTTGCCGTTCCGCTTTTGATGGTCACGGTCGCGGCTCGGTCTTCATACGTGTCATTCGGCTGCGCCGTGACGGTCATCGTGACGTCACCGGCTCCGCCGGAACTCGGCTCGACGGTTAACCACGACGACGCCTTGGTTTCGGTTACCGTCGCCGTCCAGGCCGCCGGAGCGGTGAAAGTTACCGTCTGTTTCTGGGGTTGCGGCTCAGAGGCACTACCGCCACCGCCTTCGCCGCTGCCGGAACCTCCACCACTTCCCGGGTTGGAACCACTGCCGCTGCCGGAGGAGGAAGTGCTTTCGCCGGAATCAAAACTAATACCGTTGCTGAAGATACTCTGGCTGGTCGTTGGCACCACGATCTCCTGCTGCGGAGTCGGTGTTGGCGTGGGGGTAGGTGTCGGAGTCGGTGACGGCTGCGGCTGGTCCGGTTTCTGGCAGGCGCCCATTAGGAGAAACAGGGCGCCAAGCAGGGGTAGAATCCGCTTGTTTCGTGTTATCATGTGGTTGATTCACTGTACAATCCTGAAGGATAACCACAAAAATAGAAAATTTATATGAAATATATGTAATCAGAAGCCGCTCGGCGCAGCGCTTAATCTGTAACCGCCGACCACTGTAACTGGGAGGCGTTGGTGCCGAAAAGCTGTCATCGGGGGGCGTGGGAGGCCGATTCGCCCCCCGGAGGCTTCAATTTCGGTGTTCGGGGGGCAAACCGCCCTTCTGTACACCCCGAGTTCCGAAAAGAAAAAAGAACTGCCGAAGCAGTTCCGTTTTTGAAGGCACAAGGAGACAGGTGGGGTTCCTCTCTCCCCTTCGACGCAAAGGTAGGGATAATTGTTGAATAAACAAGCCTTCCGTTCAAGAAATAGCTACCGCACCCGGAGGCAGAAGGGGTAGGCCGGGAGAGCGTCGGAGTTGAAGAGGTTGGGCAGGGCCGTCTCGCGCCAGGCGAAGCGGACCGCCACGGGGTCGGGGATCTCCGGGTGGTATACCGCCACCTCGCCGGGAGCGGTGATGTCGGCGAAGGCGTCACGCCAGACGCCGTCGGCTCCGGCAATTTCAAACCACTTGAGCCGGGCCGTGCTGCGTGGTTCCATGCTGTTGCTGCGGCCGTTCAGCCCCGTCCCCACATGATCGAAGCGCACCACCAGCCGCTGTCCGTCCCCGTCCGGAGCCGCTTCCCGGCGGACGGATTCCGCGCGCGGACCGGACCATTCTCCCAGGTCCGTCCGGCCATAATGCAGGCAGAGCGCGGTGCGGGCGAGCCGGCGGCCGACTTCCCATTTATACGAAGGGTGGATGTCTTCCAGGTTGTCCACCAGGTCGGAGATGAAGATGGCAGCGCTGTTCGGCACGACTGCTTCCGAGGCAAGCTGGATCTGCCAGAAGAGCGGCAGCGCCTCGGCGGTGACCTGGGACTGGCGGTGCATGCGGTCGGAGTAGGTGTGCGGGGCCAGCATCACGGAATAGACCGGCGCGTCGGGCGAGGCGAAGCGCTCCCGCCATTCGCGCACAAGCGTCTGGTAATCCTCCAGATAATGCGGATTGCGCTGCGCGAGATCCGTTTCGCCCTGGTACCACAGGAATCCGCCGATGGCGTAAGGCTCCAGCGGGGCGACCATCCCCTCGTACAGGGCGCCGCCCGGAAGCCATTGCGCGATGGCGGAGCCGCCCACGGAGGCGGAAATGAGCCCGACGGGCACACCCAGCTGCTCGGAGAGCTCCTTCGCGCAGAAATAGCCGGCGGCGGAAACGCCCGCCAACGAGGTCCCGTCCGCGATCTTCCATTCGTTCTTGATTTGCTGTCCGGGCCAGCCGCGGACGCTCAGGAACACGCGGATCGCGGGGTTCGGCTCCCGCTGCAGTTCCTCCGTCGCCAGATCCTCCCCCTTCCGGGGCGGGGCCTGCCAGCTGCGGCGCATCTCATAAGCCATATTCGACTGGCCGGAGCAGAGCCACACCTCCCCGAACACCACATCCGTGAAACGAAGGCAGTCCTTCTTCCCCTGGACCTGCAGGACATAGCTGCGCCCGTCGGCACTCCCGGCAGGCAATTCGGCCCGCCAGGCGCCCGCCTTGTCGGCGCGTACCCGGACGCTGACCAGCGCGTTGCCGCCCTCCTCGGGGACAAGGGTGATGACCAACTGCTCCCTGGGGGCCGCTTCCCCCCAGACGGCCACGCTGCGGCCCTGCTGCAGGACCATGTGGTCGGAGAAAATCTGCGGCATCAGCACCGCCAGGATCTGGAAAACAAAACTCAGTACCATCTTTTTCGCGTAATGACTATCCGTAAAGATACGTCATTTCCACAAATATTCCCATTTTATCGGCCGTTGTCCCGTTCGAGTAGAACAGCGTGACTTGTAAATAGCTGTTAATCAGCGTGAAGTAGATTTTACGGGTACCCCAAATAGGTACCCGTAAAATCCATATATCTTTGAGATTCAGCGGATTACAAGTCACGCGATTCAAATCAGTTCGGCGATGATGTCGTCGCTGATGAACCAGCGGTCTTCCGGGATCCGGACGCGGCCGCCGTCGAGCCGGACCAGGCGCCCGTCCGCGAGCAGGGGCGCTGCCACCCCGGGCGGGAGCAGGCTCTCCGGGATCCCCCGCGCTGTCCGCAGCCCCAGCATAATCTCCTCCTCGCGAACCTCGATGTCCGTTAATTGCTCGGCTGCCTGGTTTGCATACGAGCGAAGCGAGGGCGCCATCAGGCGTCGCGACGGAGTGTCAGCAAGACTTTCGGAGAAAGTCGCAGCAACGGAGTCGCCGCCCGGAACGGAAGTGAAGGGCGTTGCCCCCTTCATAGGGGGCTCCGCGAAGCGGTGGGGGTTTGAAAGCGTAAGCGCGCAGTCGTTCCAGGACCGGGTGCGGTCATGGAACGAGTGCGCTCCGGGACCTAACCCCACATAGGGATGCCGGGACCAGTAGGCGCTGTTGTGGAGGGCTTCACGGCCGGGGCGGGCCCAGTTGGAGATCTCGTAATGCACGAAACCGGCGGCCCGCAGCGCGTCGCAGATCTGCCGGTACTGGTCGGCGCACTGCTCCTGCGAAGCCTCGTGGTAGCGCCCCTCCCGCACCATCCGCCCCAGCGCGCTACCTTCTTCAATGCTCAGCTGGTAGGCACTGATGTGCTCCGAACCCCAGGAAAGCAATTCCGACAAGGTGGCGGAAAGTGTCTTCGCAGAAAGCTGCGACAGCCCGAAAATCAGGTCCACGCTGATGTTCTCCACGCCGGCGTTCCGCAGGATGCGGAAGGCCTGGCAGGCGCGGGCGGCGTCGTGGCGGCGGTTCATCCAGCGAAGGATGCCGTCGTCGAGCGACTGCACCCCCATGCTGATGCGGTTCACCCCGAGCTCCAGCAGCTCCCGCACATACGCCTCGCCCTGCTCGACGATATCCTCCGGATTCACCTCGACGGTAAATTCGGTAAACGGCCTCGCGGTCGGACGGAAATTATTTTTCGGACAAGTTTGCCGAAAAACCAATTTCCGCTCCGCCCTCCACAACGCCCGCGCGCCGTCAATCTGTTGCCTCGAGGTTTCGGAGCGAAGCGACGCAGGGGTTTTTGGGGGAACGCCCTCCGATGAAAGCAGTGCTGCGACGATTTGGCGCAGACAAATCGGAGGCAGCACGCTGGGGGTGCCGCCTCCGATATAGAGGGTATTCAAATCACGCGTCGCTTCAATCTCGTCCCGCCGGCGGGAGATCTCGTCGCAGACCGCGGCTGTGAATGCTTCAAACTGCTGCGCATCCCGGCCCCGGCAAGCAATCTCCGAATAGAAATCGCAATAGGTGCAGAAACTCCTGCAGAACGGGACGTGCAGATAGACCATTAGCGGAGCAGGAGCTCCCCGTGGCCGAGCTGCGTCTGGGTCGTGTAGGCGTTGACCGTATAGATGCCCTTCTTGAAGGACTCGATATTGTTGACGTAGATGCCGAGATCCACCTCCTTGCCCTGGTAGTCCACCTCACGGGAAGCGGTCGCCTCGAGCGTCTCGCCGCCGAAGTTGAAGGTGGTGCCGTGGCCGTCGGAAAGCAGGTTGCCGTCCGGATCCGTCACGCGCACATAGACGCGCACCGGGCCGCGGTCGGCCAGCTCGTTCTCGACCAGGCTGAGGTTCACCAGGAAGCGCACCACACGGTTCGCCTTGTCGGTGATCTTGTCGTTGTTGTTGTAGGCATACATCACGAAATTGTGGGCCTTCAGCACGGCGCCGGCGCTGACGCGGCTGGCCAGGGTCTCCACCTGCTGGGTGAGCTGGGTGTTGATCTGGCGGGTCTCCTCGGCTTCCTTGCGGGCCGTGGCGGCTTCCTCCGTCAGGCGGTGGTTGAGGGTGTTGAGGGAGTCAATCTGGTTGATGTAGCTGCGCATGATCGAACGCAGGGTGCCGAGTTCCTTCTCGTACTGGCGGATCTTGGCGCGGTCTGTAGCTTCGGACTTCTTGACGCGGTCGAGCAGCTGGGCGATCTCCTCGCGGGAGGAGTCGAGCTGGGCGTTGATGGAGTCGTATTCGGAGGACAGGTTCTCGTAGTCGCTCTGCAGGGCCTCGATCTGCTCGGTGAGATCGGCCTTCTCCTGGTTCAGTTCGTCGACCAGCTGGCCCTTGGAACTCCACACATAATAGAGGGCGCCCGCGAGGGCGAGGGCGACGACGGCCAGCACGATCATCACGGCTTTCAGGCCGCCGTTGGACTTCTTTTCAGCCTCTTTCCGCTCGAGTTTCTCGATCGGATCTTCTTTTTGGATATATTCTTCCATATTCAATGAATTTGTTTTCCGGGCGCAAAAATAGCAATTTTTATGCTAATTTTGTGCTTATTATGAAGTATATCGTTCGCTCGCTCAAGTATTTTTGCTATCTGATCGTGCTGCTGGCGCTCATTATCTGCGCGCTGGTGGTGACGGGATTCGTGGAGGCCGACCTCTCCAAAATGTTCGTCAATGGCTATGATTCCCTCTGGCAGATCGCCCTGATCATGCTGGCCTTCGCGCTGCTCTACCCGCGATTCGGCTTCTCGCGCCGGATGGCGCACCTGGGCGGCTCCCTGGAGGAGTTGCGCCCCGATATCCGGCGGGTGATGGAGAACCTGGGCTACCGCCTGGAGCGGGAGGACGGGACCGGCTGCAGCTTCCTGCGCCGCAGCGGCGTGTCGCGTGCGCTGAAAATGTGGGAAGACCGGATCAGTATCCGGCCGACGGCGGGCGGACTGGAGATCGAGGGGCTGACCCGTGACCTGCCGCGCATCGTATCCGCGCTGGAGGCTACCCGAGCAGATGCTTAGCGGCGGCATCCAGCGCCGCATAGAACTCCTCGCCGAACTCGCGCGTGAGGGGACCCTGCAAGAACTGATAGACACGGACGCCTTCCCGGCGTCCTTTTTCGAAGGCCGGACGGCAGATCTCCCAGTGATGGACATTGAGCGCCAGGCCGCCTCCGGTGAGCCGGGTGACGCGGATGGGGTAGAGTGAGCAGGAGGCCGGTTTGGTACGCCCCGCCATCTCGATGGCGCACAGGCATTCGCCGGCCGGGCCGAAATGGCAGAAGGCGCATTCGCAGGACGACGCCACCAGGGGCGTCACGATGTCGTTGTCGCGGTCGATGTCGAAGAAACCTTTCGCCGCCACGGCGGCCCGTCCCTCCGGGGTCATCAGCCCGCTGTAGGCCGGATAATCCCGCTCCAGGCGCTCCAGTTCCCGCTCGTCGAGCGGCGCGCCGCTGTCGCCTTCGATGCAGCAGGCACCCCGGCAGGTGGCATAGTCGCAGGCGAAAAACTCCATCACGACGTCCTCCGACACGAGGATGTCGCCGATCTGGATAATGGTGCCGAATCGTCCTTTTCCCATCAGATAATCACGTATTCTACGGACGCGCCGTCCCCCAGCAGGGAGAGGATGCGGCGGACCTGGTCGGCCGAGACCTGTTGCAGGGCGGTCTTGCCCTCCGTGATGAGGTCCTTGCCCTCGCTGTAACGGATCAGCACGTCATCCAGCAAGGCGGCCGGATTCTTCATCCGCCGCTCGACGCGGTTGAGCAGCAATTCTTTGTAAGCCTTGAGGTCGGCGTCCTCGACGGGCAGCTCCTCCAGGCGCAGGGTGACGCTGCGGACGGCATCCAGCAGCTCCAGCGGATCGGCGGGGGTGACGCCCGCAGGCAAGCCTTCCGCGAGGCAGGGGTGGCAGTTGATGTAGAGCGACAGCCGCTCGGACGGGAAAAGCTCCAGCTTCCCGGACAGCTCCGCATAGGCCCCCCGGTCGGCGAGGGCCGCGGTCAGCTGCTTGCGGAGGATTTCGGTGGCCAGCTGGAAAGCCAGGAAATTCTCCAGGTTGAAGGGGACCGCGGCGGACAGGGCCACGTTGACGCCGAGTTCTCCGCCGCCGACCGCCCCGGGAGCGGACTCGTCGGTGCGGGTGACGGAGCCGGTGGCGAAACGGCTGTCCACGCGCGGGCGCTGGGAGAAGGTCTTGCTGGTCTGGAAATCGCCGAGCGTGCGGCTGAGTTCCTTCTTGAGCACATCTTCGTTGAGGTCGCCGATCAGCACGAGAATGCCGTCGTTGGCCTTGGCGAAGACGGAGGCGAAGTACTGCTCCGCGCGCTGGGGCAGGTCGTCGCGCAGGCGGTCGGCCTGCTTGCGGTCCGTATAGAAGTAATTCGGACGCATAATGCTGTCCATCAGCGAGTTGACATCGCGCGGGGAGAGCGCTTCCATGTCGATGCGCAGCGCCTCGGAGGCTTTGTAATAGTCGAAGGCGGCCGGATCGGGCTGCCGGTTGTGGGCGATGGACAGCAGGGCGCGCAGCAGGAGCGGAAGCTTGGACCGGGGGGCCAGGCCCGTGATGCGCAGGTCAAGCAGCGTCGCGCTCTCCTGCATCGAGATGCCGTTGGCGCGGAGCATGTCGTGGAAATCGGCGCCGCTGAGTCCGGCGACGCGGCTGATGGAAAGCATGTCGCCCACGAAGGCGCTCTCCCCGGCCTGGAGCCCCGGCACTTCGGCCACGCCGCCGCGCAGCAACAGGGCATAGTGGAACTCGCCCGGGCTGTCCGCCTGCTTGTAGATCACCTTGATCCCGTTGGAGAAGGTCCACAGGCGTCCGCCGGAGAGGGGTTCGGCCGCATCGGCGCGCAGGCGGACCTTGGCGGCGGGCTCGTAGAGGCTGAGCGTGTCGCCGAAGCTCGCCTTGTAGGCCTCGGCTGAAGCGGGGGTCGCCCAGGCCGTGTTGAAGGAACGGCGGATGCCGGCTTCGTCCCAGCGCCCGTCGGGGATGTCGTAGCGCAGGGTGAGGTTGCGCGCCGAGTCGAGCAGGGCCCGCGCGAAGCCGTCGAAAAGCTCCCGTTCCCGCTCGTCATCCAGGCGACGGCCGGCCACGAAGCCGTTCAGCGTGGCCTCGGAGGCAAGGTTGGCGCCATAGAGGAAGGACGCGATGCATTTGTCGAGGTACTCGCGGTTGGAGAGCGGACGGCCGTGCTCGTAGCGGCGTGCCGTCGCGATGAGGCGGTCCTTGGTATCCTCGAATTCGGCCACGCCGCTGCCCTCCTTGTCCAGGGAGGAAAGGGTGGCGGCAAACTGCCGCGTGGCGGCGTCCAGCCGGCGGGCGTCGGTATAGACGGAGAAGGAATGGAGCTCGTCGCCGGAGCCTTGTGCGCTGTCCCGGTAGCGGTAGCGGAAATCGGCCAGCGGGATGCCGGCGCTCCGGAATCCCCGCTCGATGCGCTGCCGGACGATCTGGCCGAGCTGGTCGGCATAGACCTTCGAAATCAGGGGCTGGGGCGTGTCCATCACCGCTTCGGGCAGGCGCTGGCTGCTGAAGATGGCGTGGATGGCGGCCACGTGTTCGGTGGTGTTGCGCGTGACGAGCAGCGACAGGGTGTCGCGGGGGTTCCACAGATAGGGCTCGCGCGCGAAGCGCTCGTCCAGCGCGGGCACCATCATCGACAGCAGGCCCATCCGTTCCCGGATGCGGGCGGCGTCAATGTCGCCGCAGACCAGCACGGCCTGCGGCTGCCGGCAGGCGGCGGCGATGTCGAAGAGCAGCAGCAGCGTGGAATCGGCGACATTCTCCCGGAACGTGGGGACGTTGCGGAAGGTGAAGACCGTCGCGTCGCCCTCCTGGGAGAGGTAGCCGTCCGCGTCGTAGCCCACGCCGTGGTCGGCGAGGAAACGGTAGGGCTCGCGCGCGCCGAAATGCGGCAGGTCCTGCAGGGCCTCCTGTGCGGCCTGCAGGCCGTGTTGCCCCCGCTGCACCAGGGCGAAGTCGGCGAATCCCTTCTGCGCCGGGTTGGTGACCAGGTAGAAGCGGATACCGTCCGGAAGGCTTCCGCGCTGGATTTCCGGGGCGACGCCTAGCGAAGGCAGTTCCTGCCCGGCCAGCACGAAAGGGGCCAGCAGGAGCATCAGGCACGATATGTGTTTAGCTATCTTCCGCATAAACATTTGCAAAAGTAAAAAAGAAAATGATTACATTTGCGGTCGTGCTTACGAAAAACTAACACAGAACTATAGCTATTATGAAAAAATTGATCGCTACTATCGCAGCTCTCGTGGTTGCTCTCGGTGCCGCTTACGCCCAGGATCTGGCCGCAGCGACCGAAATGTACAACGCCGGTGCGGAGGCAGTCTCCGCCGGTGACAAGGCAGGTGCTTTGACTTCGTTCCAGAAGGCGCTCGAAATGGCAGATGCCCTCGGCGAGGAAGGCGCAGAGGTTGCGACGAATTGCAAGAACATCATCCCGAACCTGGTCCTGTCGCTCGCGAAGGACCTCGTGAAGGAGTCCAAGTTTGATGAGGCCATCGCCAAGCTCGCCGAGGCGGAGGCCGTGGCCGAGCAGTACGAGGCGTTCGCCGTGGCCGACGAAGCCAAGGCGCTGATCCCGCAGGTCAAGATGTCCAAGGCGGGCAACCTGCTGAACGCCAAGGACTACGAAGGCGCCATCGCCGCTTATAAGGAGGTCGTCGACGCCGATCCGACCAATGGTGCCGCCGCCCTTCGCCTGGGTGCCGCGTACAACGGCGCCGGCAAGCTCGAGGAGGCCAAGGCCGCCTTTGAGCAGGCTGCCGCCAACGGCCAGGAGGCTACCGCCAACAAGCAGCTCGGCACCATCTACCTCAAGGAGGCCGCCGCTGCCCTCAAGGCCAAGAAATATGCCGACGCCGTGTCCGCCGCCGCCAAGGTGAACGACTATACCGAGAACGCCCAGGCCTGGCAGATCGCCGGACAGGCTTCCCAGCTCGGTGGCAAGAACAACGACGCCATCAAGTACTTCGAGAAGTACCTGGCCGCCGCTCCGACCGCCAGCAACGCCGGCCAGATCGCCTTCACGCTCGGCGCCCTGTACCAGCAGGCCAAGAACAACGCCAAGGCCAAGGAGTTCTACAGCAAGGCTACCAGCGATCCCAAGTACGGCGCCGAAGCCAAGAAGATGCTTGACGCCCTGAAGTAATGCAGGCCCTCGAGCTGCTGGCTCCCGCCAGGAACAAGGAAATCGGCATCGCAGCCATCGACTGCGGTGCCGATGCCGTATATATCGGAGGCCCCGGTTTCGGGGCGCGCAAGGCGGCGGGCAACAGCTTCGGGGACATCGCTGAACTCTGCACCTACGCCCACCGTTTCGGGGTGCGGGTGTTCGTGACCTACAACACCCTGTGGCGGGAAGGCGAGGAGGAGGAAGCCCACGCGCAGATGCTGCTCGCGCAGCAGGCCGGGGCAGACGCCTTCATCATCCGGGAACCGCGCATCGCCGCCTGGGAAGACATCACCCTACCGCTTCACGCTTCCACGCAGTGCGCCATCCGGGATCCCGAGCGCGCCCGGGTCTACGAGGCGCTGGGCTGCGAGCGCATCGTGCTGGAGCGGGAGCTTTCCCTGCCGGAGATCCGCGCCATTCGCGCCGCCGTCGGCTGCGAGATCGAGTGCTTCGTCCACGGGGCCCTCTGCGTGGGCTACAGCGGCGACTGCCGCCTGTCGGAGTTCCTGGACGGGCGGAGCGCCGACCGCGGGGAATGCATCCAGGCCTGCCGTTCGCTCTATGACCTGGTGGACGGGGACGGCCGCGTGCTGGTGCGGAGCAAGGCCCTGCTCTCGCTGAAAGATTTCAACCTGAAGGCGCGCCTGGAGGAGCTGGCCGACGCCGGCGTGTGCTCCTTCAAGATCGAAGGCCGCCTCAAGAACGCCTCCTACGTCAAGAACGTGGTCCGCGACTACTCCCTGGCGCTGGACGCGCTGGTGGCGAAGGAACCGGAGCGCTACTGCCGCGCCTCCTGGGGCGTGGTGAGCGGCGGCTTCACCCCGGATACCGCCAAGACCTTCAACCGGGGTTACACCGAGCTCTTCCTGGACGGGAAACGGGGACGCTGGTCCTCGATGGACGCGCCCAAGTCGATGGGCGAGGCGGTCGGGACGGTCGCGCAGATCCGCCGCACGCCCGGGCAGGCGGTCCAATTCACGGTCAAACCGTTGCGGCGCGACCTCGCCCTGCACAACGGCGACGGCTTTGCCATCGCGACGGCCGAGGGGGTGACGGGCTTTCGCGGCGACGTCTGCGAGGGCCTGCAGGTCCGCTGCAAGGATGTCCCCGACCTGCGCGAGGGGATGACGCTCTACCGCAATGTCAACACCGCTTTCGAAAAGGTGCTGGAGACGCAGGCCTGCCACCGGGAGATTCCTGTGCGCCTGTCCGTGCGGGTGAGCGGGAAGTTCGTGGTGGAGCTGCGCGCCGTCACGCAGGACGGCCGCGAGGTGCTGAGCCCGTTCCACACCGATGTGGAGACGGCCGAGAACCGCGAGCGGGCCGAGGCGATGCTGCGCGAACAGCTGGGCAAGCGCAGCGGCATCTACCATTTCCGTGTCGAGGAGCTGCAGATCGAGAGCGCCGGCGGCCAGCTTCCGCTCCTCTCCGCCGCCACCCTCAACGCCATGCGCCGCCTGGTCGCCGAAGACCTGGACGGGATTCCTGCCTTGCCGCCCGTCTCGCGTGTGCCCGCCGCCGCGTCATGCGCCGGCCCCTTTTCGTCATTCGCCGGCTTGACCGGCGACCCGAGCGAAGCGAGAGATGGCGACCGCCAGGGAGGCAAATCTCCCGCCGGCGAACTGCTGCGTTCGAAGTACTGTATCCGCTACGAACTGGGAATGTGCCCGAAATACCAGGGTGCGAAGCCCCCGAGGGAGCTGTTCCTCGTCAACAACGGCCGCCGCCTCGCCCTCCGCTTCGACTGCGCGGCCTGCGAGATGAGCGTCCTAAAAGATCTTGGGTAAGAAGACCAGCAGCCCGATGGCGGCTGCGGCGATGGCGCAGAGGAGGACGGCGGCGGCGCACAGGTCCTTGATGTCCCGGATCCGCTTGTCCTGCGCGGGCTGAACCACGTCGCACACCCGCTCCAGCGCCGAATTGAACGTCTCTGCGGCGAACACCAGCCCGATGGCGAACGCCACCAGGGCCCAATCTGTCCAGGAAAGGTGGAGGACAATGCCGGCGGCGACCACCAGCACGGTCGCGGCCGCATGGATCCACGCATTATGCTCTTCCCGGAAGAGGACGCGCAGTCCGCGGAACGCGTAGCGGAAGCTGTTCCACTCCTTTTTGACCGTAACCCTGTTGTCTTTCATCAATTACCGGAACTTATCCCCGCAAAGATAATAATTATTTCAATGCGAAGGTGATCTCGACGTCGCCGAAGCGTCCGGTGAGGGTGCCGCCGCCCTTGTCGAAGAGTTCCTGGAAGAAGTTGCGGGTGAGCTGGCCCCGCCAGACGATGTCGTCTTTGTCTTTGTAGGGGATCTCCAGCTCGAAGCCATACTGTTTGGAGTTGTACTTGACCACGGCGCTGCATTTCCAGCTGGTGGTGGTGCCGCCGTCGTCCTCGATGACCATGAAAGCGATCTTCTCCATCTGGTCCGTGAAGTTCGTGAGCAGGACGGCGTTGAAGGGGACCTTCTTGCCCACCTGCCGCCGCTTGACGGCAATCATAAAATCGGTCATGCTGGGGGTGTAGTTCTTGAGGTCTTCGTCCTTGGTGGCCTTGAAGCCGTCGACGGCGCCCGTCTTGACGAAGAACTCGCTGGCACCCCCGAACCAGCTGTCGTAGTTGCGCAGCATCTTGAAATCCTGGATGCTGAGGATGTACTCCTTCCCGGAGTCCTTCTTGTCGTCGTTCTTGGCCGCCTGGGCCTTGTTGAACAGCTCCAGCGGGGTGAAGGCCGCGTCGTCATTGCGGTTGATGACCCAGACCGGGCGCTCCATCGCCACCTGCTCCGTGACGAGGACCGAGTCCACGACGTGGGCGCCGCTCTTGTCGATGCGGATCTCGTAGCCGTAGTTGGATTCGGCGCCGAAGCCGGGGTCGAAGGTCACGATGGGGAAGCTCTTGCCGTCCCAGTCCTCGGAATAGGGCCAGTAGATCTGCATGTCCGAGTCGCTGAGGGCGTTGATGTAGCGCTCGACATCGGCCGCACCGGCCTTGGTGCCGTATTTCCGGGCGAGGTAGTCGGAGAAGAGATCGCGCAGCGGGGTCTTGTAGCCGCCGGCCTTGGTGGGCGCGCCGTTGTCGCCGACGCCCGCGCCGGGGGCGGAGAAGAGGTCCGAGAGGAGGTATTCCTCGTCGTAGCCGTTGCCGGACGAGGCGCTCACGGCGTCGTGCACCTCGGCGAGGTGCTCCCCTTCGAGGGGGAGGTCGGAGAGAATCTTGGCGACGTCGAACAGGGTGAAAAGGCCGTCGTCTTCGGCGGCCGGGACATCGAGGCTGTTTTTCTGCCCTTCGCAGGCGGCGAGGGAGAGGGCCAGCAGCAGGCCCAGGGAGAGTCTGGAAGCTTTCATCTTGGCAAAAGTTTTAACTCCTGCAAAGTGACGGACAATTATCCGTTTTCTCCCCCGATTAAACGTTTAACTTTCAGAATTTCCGATTCCGCAATAAACGGCAGCCTCCGGCGACACTCCCGGCAAACCGACGCAGCCAGGGAGAGCAGAGAAAGCTAGCTTTCTTTGCCGACCGGCAAGGAGGAAAACCAAAGGTTAAACCGTAGTCGCCCGTGACTCGTGAACGGGAGGGATAGCGCGAAGCGCGTAGTTTGGCGAGGGTATTGCCGGCGGGCGTTGCCTAAGAAACGGAAAAACGGATAAACCGGTCTTTCTGGGCGAAATCGCGGTGGATTTGGATGTTTTTGAAGCCCGCGTCGCGCAGAACGGCGGCGGTTTCGGGGCCGAGGGTCTCGTTGATTTCGACAAGGCCGACCCCGCCGGGCCGCAGGAAGCGCTGTGCCCAGCGCGCGATGGCCCGGTAGAACCGCAGCGGGTCGTCATCCGGGACGAAGAGCGCCAGCGCCGGCTCGTGTTCCAGCACGTTGGGCCGCATCTGCGCCTGCTCCCGCTCCAGGACATAGGGCGGATTGCTGACGATCAGATCGAACGGTCCGCCCCCGAACGTCTGCTCGGTGTCCAGCACGTCGGCTTGCAAAAAAGCAGGAGATTTGCCTCCCTGGCGGTCGCCATCTCTCGCTTCGCTCGGGTCGCCGATCAAGTCGGCGGATGACGAGGAGGTGCCGGCGGGTGACGGATGGGTTGGATGCTGGTGGAGCGAAGCGATGTCCGCATCAGCGGACCGGCCGGCCCCGGGACTTTGTGTCAGCAAAGTCGGAAAGGGGCTTGAGGCCGCAGGGGGGTCGGGGGATATGCCCCCGTAAAATTGGCTCCGAGCGTAGCGAAGAGCCGTTTCGGAGAGGTCGATGCCGACGACCTGGGCATCGCGGATCTCCTTCGCGACGGACCAGGCGATGCAGCCGGAGCCGGTGCAGAGGTCCAGCACGCGCGGCGGGCGGTCCAGCTCCATTTCCCGCAGCGTGCGCACCGCCTCGGCGACCAGCAGCTCCGTCTCGGGACGGGGGATCAGCACGCCGGGCCCGACGGCGAAGCGGTGTCCGCAGAACTCCGCGACACCGAGCACATACTGGATGGGCTCGCCGCTGCAGAGGCGGTCCAGGTCGTCCGCGAGCTCCTGCTCCCGCTCCGGGGGCAGGACGGTCTGCGGCTCGATGATGTGGGTATAGCTCGCCACGCCGAGTTTCTCCTCGCAGAGCATCAAAACCAAACCCCTCGCCTCAGGCGAAGGGTACAGGCACTCCAGGCGGGCGCTGCCGCTGCGGATGAAATCGGCGAGCAGCACTAGCTGTTCTCGATGATGGTGGACAGGAAGGCGGTCATGTCATGACCCGCGGTGCGAACCATCTTCGGCACGAGCGAAGCGCTGGTCATGCCCGGGATCGTGTTGATCTCCAGGAAATAGAGACCGTCCTCGGCGAGGATGTAGTCCATGCGGACCACGCCCTTGCAGCCCAGGCGGAAATAGATCTTGGCCGTGGTCTGCTGCACGAGCTCGCGGACGTCGTCGGACACGGGCGCCGGGCAGATCTCCTGGCTGTGGCCGTTGTACTTCGCGTCGTAGTCGAAATACTCGTTCTCCGAGACGATCTCGATGAGGGGCAGGGTGGCCACCTTCTCGCCGTCGAAATAGGCGGCGCAGGTCAGCTCCCGGCCGGTGATGCCCTGCTCGATGAGCACGGTGTGGTTCTCGCTGAAAGCATAATAGACCGCGGCAACGGTGTCCTCGGGACGGGTGACGCGCGTCACGCCGAAGCTGGAGCCGCCCTGCGTGGGCTTCACGAACACCGGGAACTTGAGCTTCCGCCGCACCTCCGCCGCCGTCTCCGCATGGTCCATTCCGTGGCGGACATAGACGTCGGGGGCGCATTTCGCCAGGCCCAGTTCGCGGATGTAGCACTTGCAGGCGTATTTGTCGAAGACGATGGCGCTGGTGCTCGAGTCGCAGGTGCTGAAGGGGATGCCAAGCATCTCCAGGTAGCCCTGGAGCTGGCCGGTCTCGCCGGGGGCGCCGTGCTGCACGATATAGGCGAAGTCGAATTTCACGCGTTCGCCCAGGATCTGGGCGGAGAAATCGGTCTTGTCCACCTGGGGCTGGGCGCCTTCCGGGAAGATCACCCGCATCGAGTTCTGCTTCTTGGCAGCCACGATGGACCACTTGCCGAAGCGCGCGAAAATCTCGTAGATGTCGTACTCGTTGCCGTCGATGCGCGAGGCGACGAACTCTCCGCTGCGGCAGGAGACTTCCCATTCCGAGGAATCGCTGCCGTAGACCACGGCGACAGTCTTGTATTTGCTCATATCTTTAATTGAAATAGTATTCTTCTTCTTCGTTCCGGGCGCCCGTCGCACCGGAAGTCCCCACGTAGTCGTCGCCGTAGCCGCCCAGGAAGGTGCCGTCGGTGGCGCAGTTGTATTCCAGCGCACCGCTGCTGGGAGCCTGGAACTGGTCCGTGTCCATCGACCAGCCGATGCTGCGATCGGCGAGGCATTTCTTCATCCAGATGCCCCAGATCGGCAGCGCGGCATTGGCGCCCTGGCCGAGCGCGGTGGAGTTGAAGTGGACGTGGCGGTCTTCGCCGCCCACCCACACGCCGGCCGTGATGTTGGGGGTGTAGCCGATGAACCAGCCGTCGGAGTTGTCGTTGGTCGTTCCGGTCTTGCCGGCGATCTCGCCGCGCAGGCCGTAGACGCTGCGCAGGCGGTTGCCGGTGCCTTCGTTGACCACGCCGCGCATCATGTTCACCATCAGGAAGGCCGTCTGCTCGGAGATGGCGTCGCGCTTCTGGTTGGAGAACTCGTCAATCTCCCGGCCGTCGCTGTCGGTAATCCGGAGGACATACTGCGGCGTCACGTAGGTGCCGTGCGAGGGGAAGACGTTGTAGGCGGCCACCATGTCGAACACCGGGACTTCCGCGGCGCCGACGCAGAGGGAATAGACCTCATCCAGGTGGGTCTGGACGCCCATCTGGTGCACCATCCGGACCAGGGCGGCCGGCCCGAGCTCCTTCATCAGGAAGGCGGAGGCGTTGTTGGAGCTGTGGGCGAGGCCCCAGCGAAGCGTGACGGTCTGGCCGATCATCTCGGCCTTGTCGGTGCTTCGCGGCGTCCACACGTTGCCGTCCGGCAGCACGAAGGTCTGCGGGAGGAGGACCAGGCGGTCGCAGGGGGTCATCCCCTCCTGCATCGCGAGGGTGTAGAGGTAGGGTTTGATGGTCGATCCGACCTGGCGCTTGCCCTGCCGGACGTTGTCATACTTGAAATAACGGTAGTTGGGGCCGCCGACATAGGCGCGGATGTAGCCCGTGTTGGGCTCGATGGCCATGAAGCCGCAGCGCAGGATGCCCTTGTAGTAGCGGATGGAGTCGTCCGGGGTCATCGTGGTGTCGATGTAGCCCTTGGCGTTCCAGGAGAAGACGCGCATCTTCTCCGGCTTGGTGAACTGGGCGAGGATCTCGGCGTCGCTCTTGCCGGCCCGGTGCTGCAGGCGGTAGCGGTCGCTCCACTTGCGCGCCTGGCTCATCAGCAGCTCCGCAGTCTTGTTGTCCACGTCGTTGGCGAAGGGCTTGTTGCGCTTGTACTGGAGCTCGCGGTCGAAGGCCTTCTGGAGATTGGTGCCCAGGTGTTCGGCGACGGCCTCCTCGGCATACTGCTGCATCTTATAATTGATGGTGGTATAGATGCGCAGGCCGTCGCGGTCCAGGTCGTACTGGCTGCCGTCGGATTTCTTGTTCTTGTTGAGCCAGCCGTAGATGGGGTCGTCGCGCCAGCGCAGGGAGTCGTGGGCGTAGTCCTCGGGCCACTGGTAATCCTGCTTGCGGGGGCGTGTGGCGGACATGTCGCGGCGCAGCATGTCGCGGAAATACGGGGCGCGGCCGGCGTTGTGGTCCTGCACCTGGTAGTCCAGCTTGATGGGGATCTGGCGGATGGAATCCCGCTCGGCACGCGTGAGGTAGCCGTTCTTCTCCATCTGGCCGATGACGAAATTGCGGCGCTCCAGGGCGAGCTCGGGGTTGAGGACGGGATTGTAGCGGGTGGGCTTGTTGACCATGCCCACGAGCATCGCCGCCTCTTCGACGGTCAGGTCGGCGGGCTCCTTGGCGAAGAAGGTCTCGGAGGCCGCTTTGATGCCGTAGGCGCTGCTGCCGAAGAAGATGGAGTTGAGGTACATGTCCACAATCTCGTTCTTGGTATAGTCGCGCTCGATCTTGACGGCAGTGATCCACTCCTTGAGCTTGATGAAGACCATCTGGAGCTTGTTGGGGTTGTTCTGGCGCGGGTAGAGCGTCTTGGCGAGCTGCTGGGAGATGGTACTGCCGCCGCCCTGGCTGGAGTCGCGCATCAGCAGGGTTTTCACGAGCACGCGCGCGAGTCCTTTCATATCAATACCCGAATGCTTGTAGAATCGGGCGTCCTCGGTGGCGACGGCGGCGTTCACCAGATACGGCGACAGTTCGTCGTACGACACGTAGGTACGGTTCTCGATATGGAAGGTGGCGAGCACCTCGCCGTTCTCGGCGATTACCTGGGTGGCGAGCTTGTTGTCGGGATGCTCCAACTCCTCGAAGGAGGGGATCTTCGCAAAGACGCCCACCAGCAGGAGCAGGAGGAACACCAGGGCGAACGGAGCCGCAACCAGGATCCAAAACCACTTGACTATCTTCTTTTTGGTCTTCTCTTTCATCGGCGGTAAAATTTGTCATAATAAATAATATTATGACCCCAATTCAACGAGCGCAAAATTAACGATTAAATTTTGAAAATTACCGAGTTTCTGATTTTCTTTGCAGTTCGAAACTGAAAAGAGCCGAATCATGGAGGGGAATTTAGTCATCGTGGAGTCGCCGGCCAAGGCGAAAACCATCCAGAAATATCTGGGGAAAGAATATACGGTCAAGTCGAGCTTCGGACACATCCGGGACCTGCAGGAGAAGAAACTCAGCGTCGATGTGGCCGCCGGCTTCAAGCCCGAATATATCGTTCCCGCGGATAAGAAGAAGGTGGTCGCGGACCTCAAGAAGGCGGCCGACCGGGCGCAGATTGTCTGGCTGGCTTCCGATGAGGACCGCGAAGGGGAGGCCATCTCCTGGCATCTCGCCGAGGTGCTGGGCCTCGACCGCAGCCGCACGCGCCGCATCGTCTTCCACGAGATCACCAAGGATGCCATTCTCCACGCCATCGAGACCCCGCGCGACATCGACGACAACCTCGTCAACGCCCAGCAGGCGCGCCGCGTGCTGGACCGCCTGGTGGGATTCGAGCTCTCCCCGATCCTCTGGCGCAAGATCCAGCGGGGCCTGTCCGCCGGCCGCGTGCAGTCCGTCGCGCTCCGCCTCGTCGTGGACCGGGAGAAGGAGATCATCGGCTTCAAGAGCACCCCGTACTACCGGATCGAGGGGCAGTTCGTGGTCGGCGGCGTGAAGGCCCGCGGCCAGATGGACACCCGCTTCGACACGCTGGAGGAGGCCCGCGCCTTCCTGCAGGACAGCCTCGGCGCGACCTACCATGTCGCCGCCGTCGAGAAGAAGGAGGCGGTGCGCTACCCGGCCCCGCCGTTCACCACGTCCACGCTGCAGCAGGAGGCTTCCCGCAAGCTCCGTTTCCCCGTCAGCCTGACGATGCGCCTGGCCCAGGGGCTCTACGAGCGGGGTCTCATCACCTACATGCGAACCGACTCCACGAACCTGTCCAGCCTGGCGCTCGGCACGTCCAAGCAGTTCATCCTGGACAACTTCGGCCCGGAATACGCCCACCCGCGCCAGTACAAGACGCGCTCCAAGGGGGCCCAGGAGGCCCACGAGGCCATCCGCCCGACCTACATCTCCAACACCGACATCGACGGCACGGCCCAGGAGAAGAAGCTCTACAACCTGATCTGGAAGCGCACGGTCGCCTCGCAGATGGCGGAGGCCAAGGTGCTCGGCACCGTCATCAAGGTCGCCTCCGACAAGCGCCGCGAGCTGTTCAACATCCAGGCGACGGAGGTGCTCTTCGACGGCTTCCTCAAATTGTATATGGAAGGCACGGACGACGACGCCCAGGAGGGTGAGAATACCATCCTGCCGCCGGTCAACGTCGGCGAAACCGTCTCCGACAAGGGCATCTCGGCCGAATGCAAGTTCACCCAGGCGCCGGCCCGCTACTCCGAGGCCACCCTCGTCAAGAAGCTCGAAGAGCTCGGCATCGGCCGCCCGTCCACCTATGCGCCGACCATCTCCACGCTGACCACCGGCCGCGGCTACCTGTACAAGGGTGACATTGATGGCCGCAAGGTCCCCGTGGTGAACCTCTCCATCAAGAACGGGGCGATCGTCGAATCCACCCGGAACGAACTGGTGGGCGCCGAGCGCGGCAAGCTCATCCCGCAGGAGATCGGCATGATCGTGTCCGACTACCTGGTGGCCAACTTCCCGCAGATCATGGACTACGACTTCACGGCCAACGTGGAGAAGGAGTTCGACAGCATCGCCGAAGGGGAGCTGGTCTGGAACGACGTGATCGCCTCCTTCTACGGCGATTTCCACCAGAAGGTGGATGCCACGATGGGCGACGGGCAGTTCAGCCACGTGGAGCGCATCCTGGGCGTGGACCCGGCGGACGGCCGCACCGTCATCGCCCGCTTCGGGCAGTTCGGCGCCTATATCCAGAAAGGCGACGGGGACGACAAGCAGACCGCGAGCCTGGCGAAGGGCCAGCTCATCGAGAACCTCACCCTCGCCGACGCCCTCAAACTGCTGGAGTTCCCGCGCACCCTCGGCAGCTACGAAGGGGTGGACATCCTGATCCTGAAGGGCCGCTACGGCCCCTACATCAAATACGGCGACAAGAACATCTCGCTGCCCCGCGGGGCGGACCCGATGCGGATGGACCTCGCCCTGTGCCTCCCGCTGGTGCAGGAGGCCGTGGCGGGCGTTTCTACCGTGCCGGTGATCCAGGAATTCCGGGAAGCTGGCATTTCCGTGCTCAACGGCCGCTACGGCCCGTACATCAAGTACGACGGCCGCAACTACCGCCTCCCGCGCGGGACCAACGCCGCCGCCTTGACCGAGGCGGACTGCCGCAAGATCATCGCGGAAGCCCCGGCGCCCGGGACCGCCGCCAGGAACAGACGTTACAAAAAAAGATAATACCCAGCTATGTCCAATTACCAGATTGACGAAATTGACCGGAAGATCCTTTCCTACCTGGTGAACAACGCCCGGATGCCCTTCCTGGAGATCGCCCGCGAATGCGGGATCTCGGGGGCGGCCATCCACCAGCGTGTCCGCAAGATGGAGAACAACGGGGTGATCACCGGTTCCCGGATGGTGGTCAAACCGGGAGCACTCGGACTCAATGTCTGCGCCTTCATCAGCGTGAACCTGTCCGAGGACAACAAGTATCCGGACGTCGTCGCCGCGCTCAAGCACATTCCCGAGATTGTGGAATGCCACTTCGTCACCGGCAAAGCCGCCCTGTTCCTGAAGGTGTATTGCTTCGACAACGAGCACCTGATGAGCATCCTGCTGAACACGATCCAGCGGATTCCCTACATCCAGTCAACGGACACGATGATTTCCCTCGACCAGTCGTTCGAGCGCGAAGTCTGGGTCAAGGACTACAAGACGACCAGCTTCCACGCTATTTCCGGCGTGTAAGGGCGATGATGGCCTCGGCGAGGAGCAGGTCCTCGGGGGTTGTGATCTTCAAGTTGAACCGCTCGCCTTCCTCGAAGGTGAGCGGTATTCCGTTGCGGGCGGCGACGGAAGCGTCGTCGGTGAAGGAGAGGTCGTAGGCCTGGCGGTAGGCGGCCTTGATGTCGTCCGCGCGGAAGATCTGCGGCGTCTGCACGGCGACCGTCCGGGAGCGGTCCGGATCCGGCGTGGCAGGGTCGGTCGAGCGGAGCGTGTCGACCACGGGCACGACAGGCAGCACCGCCCGGCAGTCCGCATCGTCCATGCGGTCCAGCATGCGGCAGATCAGGCCCGGGGTGAGCAGCGGCCGCACCCCGTCGTGGATGGCCACGATGGCGCCGTCCGGCACCTTTTTGAGCGCATTCTGAACGGAATGGAAACGCGTCAGGCCGCCGGCCACGAGGGTCTGCGGGCAGTGGAAGGAATAGGTCGCGCAGAGTTCTTTCCAGGTCTGGAAATAGCCCCGGGGCAGGACGGTGATGATTTTCATCTCCGGCACCGCCTCCAGGAAGCGTTCGATGGTGTACTGGAGGATGGGCCTCCCGTCGAGCAAGAGGAACTGCTTGGGCACGTCCCCGCCCATCCGGGTGCCGCTTCCGCCGGCCACGAAAATACCGTAAAGATTTCTGCGCATAAACGACGATTTCTTTCCACAAAATTACGGATTTTTATTTAAATTTGTAATTCCATTACAAACCCTTGATTTATGGCTTTCTCTTTTCTGAACCAGGAACTGGCAATCGACCTCGGAACGGCCAACACCGTCATTTACCAGAATGACCAGATCGTGCTGGACGAGCCGAGCATCGTAGCCATTGACAATAATACGGGCAAGTGCATGGCCCTCGGCCAGCAGGCCAAACTGATGCATGAGCGCACCAGCCCCGGCGTCAAGACGGTCCGTCCGCTCCGGGACGGCGTGATCGCCGACTTCAACGCGGCGGAGATGATGATCCGCGGCTTCATCAAGCAGGCCGGCGGCAAGCACCACAGCCTCTTCACCCCCAACCTCAAGGTGGTGGTGGGCATCCCTTCCGGATCCACGGAAGTGGAGATCCGTGCCGTGCGCGACTCCACCGAGCACGCCGGCGGGCGCGACGTCTTCCTGATCTTCGAGCCGATGGCCGCAGCGCTCGGTATCGGCCTGAACGTCGTAGCTCCGCAGGGCAACATGGTCGTCGACATCGGCGGCGGCACCACGGAGATCGCCGTCATCTCGCTGGGCGGTCTGGTCGTCCAGGACAGCATCCGTACGGCGGGCGACGTGTTCACGAGCGACATCCAGTACTACCTCCGCCAGCAGCACAACATCAAGGTGGGAGAAATCACCGCCGAGAAGATCAAGGTGGCCGTCGGCGCCGTGATCCCCGACCTGCCGGAAGAGGAAGAACCCTCGCCGTTCATCGTCCGCGGTCCGAACCTGATGACGGCCCACCCGGTCGAGGCTACGATCACCCACCAGGAGATCGCCCACTGCCTCGACAAGTCCATCGCCAAGATCGAGACCTCCATCCTCCACGTGCTGGAGAATACCCCGCCGGAGCTCTACGCCGACATTGTCGAGAACGGCATCTACCTGTCCGGCGGCGGTGCGCTCCTGCGCGGTCTCGCCAAGCGCTTCCAGGACAAGGTCAATATCGCATTCCACGTGGCCGAAGATCCGCTCCACGCCGTGGCGCGCGGCACCTGCGACGCCCTCAAGCATACCGACCGATATTCCTTCCTGATGCGGTAGGATGTCGCGGGAGCAACATACGACGAATCTTTTTGTATGCGCGGCAATCTTCATCCTGATGGAGGTTGCTGCGCTTGCGCTGCTACACGCCACATCCACGTTGCAGATGGTCTGGCTCGACCGGGCCTCGCACCGGACGATGGCTTTCCTGTGGGGCAGCGGCGAGACGCTCCGCAGCCATTTCCAGCTGGAGCGTCTGAACCAGGATCTCCAGGCCGAAAATGCCGCCCTCCAGGAGCTGCTCCGGGCCTATGAGGGCCTGGACATCGAGCAGGAGGAGCTGCGGCGGATGGCGGCGCGGGTATCGCAGACCTATCGCTACACGCCCGCCACGGTCGTGAAGATGAGCCGCAACCAGACCCACAACTACATCATCATCAACAAGGGCTCCGACGACGGGATCCGCCCCCAGAGCGGCATCATCTCGGACCGGGGCGTGGTCGGGGTGATCCAGTCGGTCGACCGCCACTACGCCTACGGCCTCACCCTGATGAATCCCTCGATGAGCGTGGGCGCCCGCATCGGCGGGACCGCGATCGTGGCCCCGCTGTCCTGGGACGGGCGCAGTACCGGCCGGGCGTTGCTGCGCAACCTGCCGCCGCATTATGACATCGCCCCCGGGGACACGGTGCGGACGAGCGGTTTCTCGTCCATCTTCCCGCCGGACGTCCCCATCGGGGTGACCGGCGGCTCGCACCTGGTGGACGGTTCCACCCGGGAAGTGGAAGTGCTCCTGTTCCAGGATTTCGCGACGGTCCGCTACGTGACGGTCGTGGAGAACCTGGCGCGGAGCGAATGGATGGCCCTGGAGGCCGCCGGGGAGGAGGAGCTATGAGTGCGCGGAGCGTGAAATTCATCCTGCTGTTCCTGGCGCAGGCGGCCCTGTGGAATTACTGCAATTTCACCCCGTACCTGATGATCGCCCTGCTGCCGACGATGCTGCTCTGCCTGCCGGTGGAGCGGAGCACGATCACGGTGATGGTGATCGCGTTCGTCACGGGCATCGCCGTCGACTTCCTCGTGACCGGGCAGCTGGGCCTGACCTCCTTCGCGCTGGTCCCGGGGGCCGTCTTCCGGCGCAGGATGATCCGGATCGTCTTCGGCCAGGAGCTTTTCGCGCGGGGCGAGAACCTGTCCTTCCGCCGCCAGGGCTGGCAGAAGGTCTTCTGGGCCATCGTCCTGCAGAATGCGCTGTTCCTGCTGCTCTACATCTGGGTGGACGACGCCGGCACCCGCACGTTCGGGTACGATGCCCTGAAGTTCTTCCTTTCCCTGGTGGTCAGCTCGTTCGTGGGCCTGCTGGTCGCTTCCCTGATGCTTGACGAGTCGGCCTGACGATGGAAATGAACCGCAAAAACAAGCTGTTGACCGGGCTGGGGGTCGTGGCGGCCATCCTGCTGGGGAAGCTGTTCTACATCCAGATCGTCAACGACAAGTACAAGACCGACGCGTCGAACAACTCGATGGTCTACAACTACATCTACCCGCCGCGGGGCGTCATCTACGACCGCAACGGGGAGATCCTGGTGGGCAACGAGGTCTGCTACGACATCTCCGTGACGCCGCGCGACGTGCAGCCCTTCGACACGCTGGCCCTGGCGCAGGCGCTGGGCGTCGAGGCGGATTTCATCCGGGAGCGGATGGCCTACTACCGCCAGTACCGCACGCGCATCGGCTACCAGACGCTCACCTTCCTCAAGCATATCACCCCCGAGAACTACATCCGTTTCGCCGAGGAGGCCTACCGCTTCCCGGGATTCAAGGCGGAGGTGCGCAGCGTCCGCCAGTACCCCTTCAACGCCGGCGGCAACCTGCTCGGCTACATCTCCGAGGTGGACGCGGACTACATCAAGGAGCACCCGGACTACCGTTCGGGCGACTACGTGGGCAAGACCGGCCTCGAAGCCGCGATGGAGGAGCAGCTCCGGGGCGTGAAGGGCTACCACATCTACCTGCGCGACTCGCGCAACCGCGTCCAGTCGCCCTATGCGGACGGCGCGGAGGACAAGGAGGCGGAGCCGGGCAAGGATGTCGTGTCCACCATCGACGCCCACCTCCAGCAGTACGGCCAGCGCCTGATGGAAGGCAAGGTCGGGTCCGTGGTGGCCATCGAACCGTCCACGGGTGAGATCCTCGCCATGGTCTCCAGTCCGGGCATCGACGTGGACGTGCTCAGCGACATCGGCCGGCACTACGCCGAGATCGCGCGCAACCCCCGCAAGCCGATGTTCAACCGCACCGTGATGGCATCCTACCCGCCGGGCTCCGTCTTCAAGCTGGTCAACGGCCTGATCGGTCTGCAGGAAGGCACCCTGAAGCCGTCCAACAGCTATCCCTGCGTCCACGGCTATCCGTACGGCAACAACCGCCGCCTGGGCTGCCACGGCCACGCCTCGCCCCTGGACCTGCTGAGCGCCATCGCCACCTCCTGCAACGGCTACTTCTGCTACGTCTTCCGCTACATCCTCGAGAACAAGAAATATAAGAGCACCGCGGAGGCCTTCGACGCTTGGCGCGCGCACGTGCTGAGCTTCGGCTTCGGCCGCAAGCTGGGCAGCGACTTCCCCTCCGAACTGGGCGGCAACATCCCCACCTCCGAGTTCTACGACAAAGTGTACGGCAAGGGTCGCTGGCGCTTCCAGACCATCATCTCCCTGTCCATCGGCCAGGGCGAGATCGGTGCCACGCCGCTCCAGATCGCGAACCTGGCCGCGACGATGGCCAACCGCGGCTACTACTACATCCCCCACATCGTCAAGGACTCCGAAGGGGTGGAGATCGATCCCAAATACAAGGAGCGCCAGTACACGACCGTGGACACGATGCATTTCCACACGGCCGTCGAAGGGATGTACATGGCGGTCAACGGCGGCGGCTCGGCGGGCGGCACGGCCTTCAGCGCCCGCATCCCGGGCCTGGACGTCTGCGGCAAGACGGGTACGGCCCAGAACCCGCACGGCAAGGACAATTCCGTCTTTATCTGTTTCGCCCCCAAGGACAATCCCAGGATTGCCGTGGCGGCGTATGTCGAGAACGCCGGCTTCGGCGCCACCTGGGCGCTGCCGGTGGCCTCGCTGATGCTGGAGAAATACCTGAACGGGGAGATCTCCGATTCGCGCAAGTACCTGGAAGACCGTTTGTTGACCACCCGATTCTTCTGATATGGCAGGACTGGACGGCATCCCGGGCTCTTTCGACAGAGGCCTCAAGAAGACGGTTGACTGGCGGCTGGTCATCTACTACCTGCTGCTGGTCCTGATCGGCTGGGTCAACATCTACGCCTCCATCCACTCCACCGAGCCGGCCTCCATCTTCGACTGGTCATCGCGCAGCGGCAAGCAGTTCATGTGGATCATGACGGCCTTCGTGCTGGACATCCTGATCCTGTTCGTCATCAATCCCCGCCTGTGGGAGGTGGTCTCGCCCTATGCCTATGCGCTGGTCTTCTTCCTGCTGGTGCTGGTCATCTTCGTCAGCAAGGACGTCAAAGGTTCCCATTCGTGGTTCGAGCTGGGGCCGGTCAAGTTCCAGCCGGCCGAGATCTCCAAGATCACGACCTCGCTGTTGCTGGCGACGGTGATGAGCAACCCTTCGTTCCGCCTGTCCCGGAGCAAGCATTTCCTGGCGGTGGCCGCCATCATCGGGCTGCCGATGCTGGCCATCCTGGGGGAGAGCGAGACGGGCTCGGCGCTGGTCTATGTCGGCTTCCTCTTCGTGCTGTACCGCGAGGGGCTGTCCGGCTGGTGGCTCTTCCTGCTGGGGATGGCCATCCTGCTGTTCATCCTGACCCTGGTCACGCACTGGTGGGTGTCCGCCATCGTGCTGTTCGGGGTGTGCGTGGGGTATTATATCTCCGTCGTCCGCCGCCTCCGGCGCGAGGCCCGCAACCTGCGCCTGCTGACCCTGCGGCGTTCGCTGCTGGCGTTCGCGGCCGGCATGGTGATGGTTTTCGCGACGGGATTCCTCTTTGAGAATGTCCTCCAGGACCACCAGCGCAAGCGTATCGAGGTGCTGCTGGGGATGAAGGAAGACCCGGCCGGCGTGGGCTACAACGTCCGCCAGTCGATGATCGCCATCGGCTCCGGCGGTGTGTTCGGCAAGGGCTTCCTGCAGGGCACGCAGACCACCTACGGCTTCGTGCCCGAGCAGAGTACGGACTTCATTTTCTGCACCGTGGGCGAAGAATGGGGTTTCGTGGGCTGCCTGGCCGTGATCCTGCTGTATGTGCTTTTGATCTGGCGCATCGTCAACGATGCCGACCGGAGCCGGGAGGCCTTCACGCGGATCTACGGCTACTGTCTGGCGGCGTGCCTGTTTATGCACCTGTTCATCAACATTGGTATGACTATTGGACTGATGCCGGTGATCGGCATTCCGCTGCCGCTGCTCAGCTACGGCGGATCGTCGCTCTGGGCGTTCTCCGTGATGTTGTTTATCTTCATCGCGCTGGACCGGCAGGAAAAGAAATATTTTTAACTTTACGGATATGAAAAAGTTTCTGTTTGTTTCCTTGCTGCTGGCGGCCGCGTTGACCGCCGGCGCGCAGCCGGGATTCGGCTTCGGACAGGCCGCCGAACCCGAAGGACTCGCCCGTCCGGCGCGTCAGTTTACCTTGGACCTGACCCCCGACGGAGCGGCCCAGATGGTGGTGTACCTGCCGCAGGAGCCGAATGGCCGCGCCGTGGTCGATTGCCCGGGCGGCGGCTACGCCGTGCTGTCCAACACCCACGAGGGTTCCGCCTGGGCGCCGTTCTTCAATGAGCGGGGCATCGCCTTCATGCTCGTGAACTACCGGATCCCCCACGGAGACCGGACCCTGCCCATCACGGATGTCGAGACGGCCATGCGCATCGTGCGCGACAGCGCCGCCGTCTGGAAACTGAACCCGGACGATGTCGGCATCATGGGCTCCTCCGCGGGCGGCCACCTGGCTTCCACGATCGCCACGCACTCCCCGTACGCGCTGCGCCCGAACTTCCAGATCCTGGTCTATCCCGTCATCACGATGGGCCCCGGCACGCACCAGGGCTCGCTGGACGGCCTGCTCGGCGACCAGCAGAAGGATGAGGCGCTGGTGCGGCTCTACAGCAATGAGAAGCAGGTGCGCAGCCACCTGACCCCGCCGGCCTTCCTCGTGCTCTCGAGCGACGACAACCTTGTCCCGCCCGTGCCCAACGCCATCGCCTACTACACCGCGATGCGTAACGCCGGCAACAGCTGCTCGATCCACATCTATCCCACCGGCGGCCACGGCTACGGCTACATGCCCTTCTTCGCCTACCACGACCAGATGGTCTCCGACCTCTCCTCCTGGCTGGAGAACCTCAAGGCCCCGAAGCCGGGCGCCATCCGCGTGGCCTGCATCGGCGACAGCATCACCGACGGCCACGGGATCGACCTGCGCGAGACCAACGGCTATCCCGCCCAGATGCAGACGATGCTCGGCGACGGCTACTACGTGAAGAACTACGGCGTGTCCGCCCGCACGATGATGACCACCGGCGACCTGCCGTACACCAACGAGCTTGCCTGGCAGGACGCCCTCGCGTTCCAGCCCGACGTCGTCGTCATCAAGCTCGGCACCAACGACACCAAGACGCACAACTGGACCAACCGGAAGGCGTTCGCGGCCGACACGCAGAAAATGATCGATGCGCTCCAGGCGCTGCCGTCGAAGCCCCGTATCCTGCTCTGCACGCCGATTCCGGCCCTCAAGGACAGTTGGACCATCAACGAGCAGCTGATTGCCGGGGAGGAGATCCCCGCGATCGAGGAGACCGCCCGTAAGAACAAGCTCGAGGTCATCGACCTGCACACGGCCTTCACCGGCGAAGACGCCCTCTACCTGGAGGATGGCATCCATCCCAACCAGCAGGGCGCCCGCAAGATGGCCGAGATCGTCGCCAAAGCCATCGATCCCAACGCCCAGACCCAGCCCCGCGGCTTCTTCGGCTTCGGCGGCGGTCCGCGCCGTTAACCTTCGTCATTCGCCGGCTCCGACCGGCGAATCTTCACCTTCTGGCACCAAAAACTGCCTAAATCGGCGCCACCCCTGGCTTCGGACTGGGGGGTGGCGGTGCCCCGTTTTTGGAACGGATACACATGTATGATGTCCTGACAGAAGATTACCATCCGGGGCGGGAATTGCAGGTAAGCCAAAAAATCAGTATCTTTGCCCCCACGCCTTGGTGGTGGAATGGTAGACACGAGGGACTTAAAATCCCTTGGCCCGAAACGGCCGTGCGGGTTCGAGTCCCGCCCGGGGCACTGATTGGAAATCCAACCTATTGATATTCAGCGGGTTGGATTTTTGCAT
>Ga0310696_10000219_pt1 | contig 96501 bp, 81 predicted proteins | sample AusTroGonzalo_MG_4_FD_203885 | JGI IMG/M metagenome (GOLD analysis project Ga0310696, IMG submission 203885) | Bovine rumen microbial communities from tropical cattle in Woodstock, Queensland, Australia - Gonzalo_02 (v2) (version 2) | ecosystem: Host-associated > Mammals > Digestive system >...
ATAAGGGTTCTGGTAATAATGGTGTAACGAATCAGAACAAACATATGACCCAAATCGATGACACCGATATTTGGTACTACGACTATGGAGCAGAAAGCATTAGTCCGAGCCTGTATGTATCGTTTACCAGTGCTTCGCAAGTCAATGCAGAGAACTTCTGGGCTGAGAATCCGGGTATTAATGTCGTATATCCTGCTAACTATCCGGATGATATTAATACGGACAAATCTTCCGAAAACGGTTTCAAGGCTGCTACACCGATGTTTGTGCCGTTAGCTAGTCAAGAGGCTAAACCGATTAATGTTGGAGGTGGCGGTAAGGCCAACTATTATAACGCCGGCTATTGGACGAAGTACACTCCGGGTACGGGTTATACATTGGAGATTTACAACTCAGCCGGTAATGTACTGCTCAAGTCGGTTGAATTCACGTCAGAAGATGAGTTGATGCCGATGAAGGCTGTGGTTGACTTGGAAGCAGGTCAGACCTACAAATACCAATTGAGACGTGGAGGTACTGATAGCTATGGTATCTATTATGGTAACAGCGGAACGATGACGTATAGCAATCATGGTCAAAGCATGGCTTGGGAAATGATAAATACAATGTCTCCGAGTTTCTCGATGTGCGGTATTACTACCAATGCTGCCGGTGATTACACCTTCAATCTGAGTTATTCCGGCAATAGTTCGACACCGCCTCAATATCGTCTGCGAATGGCTGTCGATTATCCGATTGCAAGCGGCGACTACCGCGTAGTATATTACGATAATGTGAAGCCCTATTGGAAGCCTTCAGCGATTGTACCGAAAGTGAATAACGGCAAAGATACTGTTTCGTTCTTCATCCGTCCGGGTTCAACTCCGTATATGAAGATTCAACAGTCTTCTGTAAATGCTTCTACCGGCGCAATCACTTGGAATGATTACTATAGTGTGTCGACAGGAACTCTTACCGCACTCGCAAAAGACAGTGTATATAATGTATGTATAACTATGGGCGAAAGCGGAGGCGCTACCGTAGAGAATATCGTGCCTTACACCGGTAATTACTACATCCGCGTAGATGCAGCGAACAGCAAGTGGGATAACTACCGCTCCGATCCGGACCACCTGATGACCTATTCGGAATACTCTATTACGCACGGCGGTTACAGTCACTACTATTGTCACTGGGTAAATGCTTCTGACAGCCGCAAGAATGTGAAGTTCTGTATTGCCAATGATTACAGTCCGAGCATCTCGGATACCTTGACACGTGAGACGGCAAGCGGAACGTGGGCTAATATCGCGACATATATTGATTCGAATGGCGATTTGAAACGTAACGCCAATGTCCGCTTTATGTGGAACCGCCACGACAACACCATCAGTCGTGCATACGTGGATGGCGCTCAAGATGATGGTAGCCGATTCTTGGTAATATCAAGTACGGATGGAAAGATTAAGAAGGCAGACGGAAGTGCTTTATCTAACAATGAAGTCACTTTCTCGGATAACGAGAACTGGATTTACGAGGCTAATGTACAGGCGCAGCCGGAAGCACAAATTAAACTGAAATCCACTTGGGGAACATCGAATACGATTGAGCAATACTTCAAAGGGTCTTCAACCACTACCGAACAGTTGATTGGTGGTAGTGGTTCGACTTGGTATGATATTCGTATCCTCTACGACTTCAAGACGAACCGCTTGATAGCTTCGTATATCCCGGTAGATGAAAACATTGAGACCGAAAAGGCTATCGAAGCTGACATCATGTTTATCCGTGAGCATCAGGGCGATATCGCACAGTTGACATTTGGAGAAAGCGGAAAGATTTCGAAGATCGAGACAGCTTACGGCGTAATACGCTTCAATAAGTGGACGCTTGCCAACAAGGATAAGAGCACGCACACACCATTAGCTTCACCTGCATCTATCTATGAGCGTTCACTGTTCTGGATTTCATTCCCGTTCAAAGTTAAGTTGAGCGAGGTATTCGGATTCGGCAAGTATGGCGAGCACTGGGCTATCCAGTACTACGACGGTGCTAAACGTGCAGAAATCGGTCACTTTGCTGAGAATGGTTCGTTCTGGAAGTGGATGAATCGCAATACCGACTATCTGGAGCCGGACCAAGGTTACCTCTTGGCTATCGACTTGGATCTGTTGGGCACGAGTTCAGATGTTTGGGGGCCGGAAAGTCGTTCGGAACAGATTGAGTTGTACTTCCCGTCATTCGGAACAATGCCGGATATTACCAATGCCGATGTGGTACAAACGATTCCTGGTCACGCGTGTACGATTAACTGGGCAGCGACACAAGGTTTGCCGGATACCGGCGACCCGCGTACCTCATATAACCGTACTATCTTCGATAGCCATTGGAATGTGATGAGTGTACCGACCTATGTTAATACGGACGACGTTTCGTTCGCTAATACCACTTGGACGGGTGACCATCCTTCATTCCTCTATACATGGAATGAAGATGATAACACTATCACGGCTACTTCGGCAAGCGGATACACTTTCCATGCTATGCACGCGTATATGGTACAATACGGTGGTGATATCACATGGAGCGCAAGCAGCGGTTCGCCGGCTGGCATCGTAGCACGCAGGACCTATGCGGAGAAACCGAGCAAGGTGGAATTCCGTCTTGAGTTGCAGCAGAACGAGAAGATGATTGACCGTACCTACGTAGCGCTGAGCGACGATGAGGAGGTAAGCGCAGGATTTAAGTTCGGCGAAGACATGACCAAGGAGTACAACAGAAAGTCGAGCATCTACACCTTCATTCCGGGCGAAGCGGTTGTGGCCGGTAATACGCTTCCGATGAGCAAACAGACGACAATCGTGCCGGTAGGTGTGGATATCAAGGCGGATGGTGATTACACGTTTGCTATACCGGACGGCACGACCGGAATCGGCGTAACGCTGATTGATAACGAGACGGGTATCCGCACCAGCCTTAGCGCTCTGGATTACGCGGTATTCTTAGAGGCCGGAACGTACGACGAACGGTTTGTTCTGGAGATTTCGGCGGTATTAAATACTCCTACGGATATCATCAATGTACAAGGAGACGACGGGCAAGGTACAAAGGCACGCAAGATGATGATTGATGGCATCATGTATATCGTTAAGGACGGTAAACTGTTTGACGCTCATGGAGCAAGAGTTCAATAATGTGAAAGGTATAATGTGAAATGTTTAAAAATTTGAGAGTTATGAGAAAGCATCTTTATATCATCGCAATATTGAGTATTGTAGCAGTAGAGTTAAGCGCACAGACGTATGGGAAGACCTATACGCCTGCGTCGCGTGACTACGAAGCGTCCATCCAGAGTCAACAGGCCATCCAGAGCCATCAGATCATGAGCTCCGGCAAGACATATAACGGAACCGTTTATGAGCCGTTCAGTACGACCACGCCGTCGGAGTACAACGGGATGGGAAACAGCAGCACAACGATCGAAGGCGGCGACTCGAAAAGAAAGGCTCGCAAGGACCTCATCATCGGTCCGGAAGATCCTCCTGGACCTTCGCCCGTCGGGGATGCCGTTTTGCCTTTGCTGTTATGCGCAGCGGCTTTCTGCGGAGTAATTACGCTCCGTAGAAAACGGCAGAAGAGTTGAGGAGTCCCGAACTACCACGTTCGTGCCTGTGGAGGGTTGTGAGAGTCACCACCTAATGCAAACGAGAGAGCCATCAAATGATGATTCTCTCGTTTGGTCGAGAAGAGGTGACTCGAAAATTGCCTTTGGCAATAATCGACAGAACGCAATGGCGGAGAACACCCGACCCTTAATTCTATGCTCGCGCCTATTCCTTATAGTGGGGACTATTCGGGGCGCTTCGCTCGGAGTGCCATCCGAGGCACTCCTTCACGTCCCGAACTACCACGTTCGTACCTGTGGAGGGTTGTGAGAGTCACCACCTAATGCAAACGAGAGAGCCATCAAATGATGATTCTCTCGTTTGGTCGAGAAGAGGTGACTCGAACACCCGACCCCCACGTCCCGAACGTGGTGCGCTACCAACTGCGCTACTTCTCGCTTTGCGTCAGCGAACGACGTTGCGTTCACATCCGCTCGCTCGGAATCCCTCGATAGTTTGTGATTTTCATGGTCGTAAAGCAGGGTACCCCTCCCTCCTTTACTTCCGAAAATCATCTCCAATCTTCGTGAATTCTCGTTTGTCTTTAACCGATTAAAACGCTAGCGGAGCGATGTTTTAATCGGAGAGGAGATTTCCCGATAATTACACGAGTTGCAGAGCAACGAAGTCATTAATCGGCGAAATCGGCGGCAAAGGTACTGCTTTTTTTTGAAATGTGCAAACTTTTTGCGAATTATTTTGCACTTTTTCTCCGGAAAGCGTGTTTTGCGGGCTTTAAGGGTTTGGAAGATGCGATGATTTGTTGCACTTCTTTTTCCGTCAATGCAGCAGCATCGGTTCCTTTGGCAATCAGGTAATTGCCTTGCGGCGTATGAATATACGCTCCGTAGCGGCCGTTCAATACCTGTACGTCTCCCCACTCATGGAGCGGCAGTTCCGCCTGCTGACGTTGCTCGATGAGTTCTACTGCTTCGTCCAGCGTAAGCGACATCGGGTCTTTGCCTTTCGGGATGCTGATGAATACTTTTCCGCAACGTACGTACGGTCCGAACTTACCTTCGCCCACAGTCACTTCCTTTCCTTCATATTCACCGAGGGTATAAGGCAGCGATGTCTTGAATAGTTCCAGCGCTTCGGATAGCGTGATAGAGAAGATTGACTGTCCTTTTTTCAGGCTTGCGAAACGCGGCTTGCTATTCGCTGAATCACCCATCTGCACGCACGGACCAATCTTACTGATTTTCGCGATAATCGGTTCTCCTGTTGCAGGATCATTTCCTATCAGACGACCATTGACTTTTCCCGATGAAATCGAAGAAAGTAAGGGTTTGAAGGTCTTATAGAATGTGTCCACCGTCTTCACCCATTCGGCCTTTCCTTCGGCGATGCGGTCGAACTGCTCTTCCTCATGTGCCGTGAAGTCATAACTGAGTATCTGCGGGAAATGCTCTACCAGAAAATCGTTGGTGATGCGACCGAGGTCGGTAGGCAGCAATCGTTGTGTCTCTGCGCCGTACATCTCAGTCTTGGAATGCTCGGTGACATCGCCGTTTTTGAGGGTTAGAACCGCAACTTCGCGTTTCTGTCCGGCTATCGAACCTTTCTCCACATATTTGACGTGCTGGATGGTCTCGATGATGGTGGCGTAGGTGGAAGGACGCCCGATACCTAACTCTTCCAAGCGCTTCACCAGTGTCGCCTCATTGAAGCGAACCGGCGGTTTGGCATAGGTCTGGATTGCCTCTGCGCCTTGCAGACGCAAACGTTCCCGCGGAGACATCACCGGTAAAATACGACGTTCCTCTTCCGCTTCGTCCGTGGATTGCACATAGACGCGGGTGAAACCGTCGAAAGTGATGACTTCTCCGAGTGCCACAAACGCATATTTGCTGCCGAAGATAGACACCTCAATGGTGGTTCGTTCGCTCTCTGCCTCTGCCATCTGGCTGGCGATGGTGCGTTTCCAAATCAACTCATACAGACGCTGTTCATCTTTGTTTTCACCGGCATTTTGCACGTTCATATATGTCGGACGAATCGCCTCGTGTGCCTCTTGCGCTCCCTTCGCTTTCGTATGGAACTGGCGCGTATGGACATATTTGGCTCCGTATAGTTCCGTAATCACGTCTTTGCTCGTAGCGAGTGCCAGCGAAGAGAGGTTCACGGAGTCCGTACGCATATACGTGATTTTTCCGCTCTCGTAGAGAGACTGCGCCAGACGCATGGTCTTGGATACGGAGAATTTCAGTTTGCGTGCCGCCTCTTGTTGCAGCAGAGAGGTCGTAAACGGCGGCGCCGGCATGTGCTTGGTCGGCTTGCGCTGTACGTCGCGTACAATAAACTGCGACTTGGGTAAGGACTGCATGAACTCCAACGCATCTTTCTTATGCGAAAAACGATGGTTGAGTTCGCATCTGAGTACGGACGCATCACCCGGATTTATTCCGATGAAATCGGCAAAAATCCGATAGGACGAGGATGCGCGGAATGCTTCTATCTCGCGTTCTTTCTCTACAATCAGACGAACGGCAACGGACTGCACGCGGCCGGCGGAAAGACCCGTCGTCACTTTCTTCCAAAGGATGGGAGACAGTTCAAAACCCACGATGCGGTCGAGCACGCGTCGCGCCTGCTGAGCGTCCACCAGGTTATAATCGATGTCGCGCGGATGCTGGATAGCCTCCTGAATCGCATTTTTGGTAATCTCGTGGAATACGATGCGTTTGGTATCTTTTTTATCGAGTCCAAGCACCTCTTTCAAGTGCCATGCAATCGCTTCTCCTTCGCGGTCTTCATCGGAAGCCAGCCAGACAGTATCGGCTTTCTTCACTTCCCGCGACAACTGGTCTATCAGATGTTGCTTATGCTCGTCTATGACGTAGTTCGGCTGGTAGCCATGCTCGAAATCAATACCCATCGAGTTCTTGCCAAGCGGCTCTATATCACGGATGTGGCCTTGACTGCTCAATACATGATAGTCACTTCCCAGGAACTTTTCAATCGTCTTTGCCTTTGCGGGAGACTCTACTATAACCAAATTTTTACTCATATCAACATGATGCCGAAAAAACGGCTGCAAAAGTAATACAATAAATTTATTTGTGCAAATTTTTTTTATTCACTTGCATATATCAAAGATATTTAGTATCTTTGCAGCCGATTTCAAAAAAATATTTGTAAATTTTTATAGAAAGGACTTGCATGAATATCTTTTTAGTCGTATTATTAGTGCTCGCGGGCGTCGCGTTATTATTAATGGAGATGTTCCTGTTGCCGGGTTTCGGCATTGCGGGCATTAGCGGTTTCGCATGTTTGGCAGGCGCGGTGGTATTGGCATGGATGCTGTTGGGGCATCTCGCCGGATATATCACGTTAGGCGCGTGTGTTCTTTTCTCCGGTCTCGCTATCTGGAGTTTTCTGCGCAGCCATGCTTTGGATAAGATGGCGCTGGACTCCAAGATCGACAGCCATGTGGAGTTGGCGAATAATAAATTGGCGAAAGGCGAAAGTGAAAAGGATGCTGAAAAATGAACAAATGAATAAATGAGAAAATAACCAAATAGTATTATGGAAGCATTAAACATCATCTTGATTACGCTTATTTCGATTGCGGTAATCATCTTCTTCTATTATGTGCCATTTATGCTATGGATCAATGCCGTAGTAAGTGGTGTGCGTATCAGTCTGGTACAGCTGTTTCTAATGCGCATACGTAAGGTGCCGCCCGCAAAAATCGTCAATTGTATGATTGAGGCGCACAAGGCGGGTCTGACCGATGTGAAGCGTGACGGACTGGAGGCGCATTACCTTGCCGGAGGACATATAGAGCGTGTAGTTCACGCGCTGGTGAGTGCGAGTAAGGCGGGTATTGAACTGCCTTTCCAGATGGCGACGGCTATCGACCTTGCCGGCCGTGATGTATTCGAAGCCGTGCAGATGAGTGTGAATCCGAAAGTCATTGATACCCCTCCGGTAGCCGCTGTGGCGAAAGACGGTATTCAGTTGATAGCGAAAGCGCGTGTGACAGTGCGTGCAAACATCCGCCAGCTCGTGGGGGGCGCCGGAGAGGATACTATTCTGGCCCGTGTGGGAGAAGGTATTGTCAGCTCCATCGGTAGCGCCGAGAGTCACAAGCAAGTGCTCGAAAACCCCGATTCCATCAGTAAACTTGTGCTGTCCAAAGGTCTTGATGACGGTACCGCGTTTGAGATTCTATCCATCGATATCGCCGACATTGACGTAGGAAAGAATATCGGTGCGCAACTGCAGATGGATCAGGCCAATGCCGACAAGAATATCGCGCAAGCCAAGGCCGAAGAGCGCCGCGCGATGGCGATTGCCAATGAGCAGGAGATGAAAGCGAAAGCGCAAGAGGCGCGCGCGAAAGTAATCGAAGCGGAGGCGCTGGTGCCGCAAGCCATGGCGGAAGCATTCCGCTCCGGCAATCTCGGTATCATGGATTACTATCGCATGCAAAATATTCAGGCGGATACTACGATGCGTGAGCAAATCGCAGGAGGCTCTGCTGAGAAGAAAAGCAAGAAATAATCCGACGGCTGAGGGCTGAATGCAGATAGCTTTATTGCAATATCCTATCGAGTGGGCCAACCCGCAGGCTAACGTGCGCGCGCTTGAGAAGCGCATAAGCGCGATAAAAGGTCAAGCGGAGATAGCGGTAGTCCCGGAGATGTTCTCCACCGGCTTTTGTACCGACCGTCCCGACCTGGCCGAACCGTGGGGAGGTGCGACCTGCCAAGCGCTGCAGCGGATGGCGGATGCCAATGAGATAGCCATCATCGGTTCGCTTGTCATCCGCGAAGGAGACGGACTGCGCAACCGCGGTTTCATGTTCCGGCCGAATGATGCGCCCCTTCATTATGACAAGCATCATTTGTATATCCACGGCGGCGAAGCGGATTTCTTCAAGCCCGGGCAAACACGCGATGTATGGGAATACCGGGGCGTGAAGATACGTTTAGCGATTTGCTACGACCTGCGTTTCCCTGTATGGCTGCGGCAGGACAAAAACAACATGTACGACATCCTCGTGTGCGTAGGCTGCTGGCCGACGGTGCGGATACAATACTGGGATGCGCTCATCCCTGCCCGCGCCGCGGAGAACCATTGTTATGCGGTAGCGGTGAATATGGTCGGAACGGACGGACTGCTGCTGGACTACAACGGCCACTCGGCGGCCTATAACACATGGCTGCAGGAGGTGGCGCAGTTCGCCGATTACGAAGCCGGAACGCGTATCGTGGACCTGTCGATAGAGAAACTAAGGCATTTCCGTGAAGTGCTGCCCCAATGGCAGGAAGCAGACGATTATGAACTAAAAAGCTAACGGCCAATAGCCAACAGCCAACAGCCGAAATGGAAGTTAACTGGAACATACGACAACTGACAGCCGAAGAACAGGCTGCGGCCGAAAGGTTGAGTGCAGAACTGGATATCAGTCCTGTAGCAGGTCGTATTCTGGCAACACGAGGTCTGCATACGGGAGCGGAAGCACGGGCGTACATCCGTCCTTCGCTTGATAGCCTGCACGACCCGTTCCTCATGCACGACATGACAGCCGCTGTGGACCGTCTATGCAAGGCTATTGACGATGGCGAACGTATCATGGTGTATGGCGATTATGACGTGGACGGCACCACGGCCGTGGCGCTGATGTACTCGTTCCTGCGCACCCAGACCGACAATCTCATCTATTATATACCGGACCGTTATACGGAGGGTTACGGCATCTCCACCAAAGGTATCGACACTGCCAAAGAGCAAGGCTGCAGCTTGGTCATCGCCCTTGACTGCGGCATCAAGGCCGTGGATAAGATAGCGTATGCCAACAGTCTGGGCATCGACTTCATCATCTGCGACCATCACACACCCGGAGAGGTTATCCCGCAGGCGGTGGCGGTACTAAACATGAAGCGCTCCGACTGCCTCTATCCCTTCAAGGAGCTGAGCGGCTGCGGCGTCGGATTCAAACTGGCGCAAGCGTATGCGCTGCGGCGAGGGATGGACATGCAGGAGGTCTATCGGTTGTTGCCGCTCTTGGCGATGAGCATTGCCAGCGACATCGTTCCTGTGACGGGTGAGAACCGCATCCTCGCTTTCTACGGACTGCGGGCGCTGAACGCACAGCCGTCTGTAGGACTGCAGGCTATCATGAGGGTGGCGGGTATCGAAGGCAAGGCCATCACCATCAGTGACCTCGTCTATAAAATCGGTCCGCGTATCAACGCCGCGGGACGTATCAAGAGCGGGGCGGAAGCCGTGCGGCTGCTTATCACCGATGATGCGGAAGCCGCCTTGCGCTTCGCGACGGAGATAGACTCTTATAATCAGGACCGCCGTGACTTCGACAGCCGCACAACCGACGAGGCGCTTGCGCAACTGGAAGCCGACCCGCTCAACAGCACACGGCATACGACCGTCGTCTTCTCGCCCGAGTGGCATAAAGGCGTGGTGGGTATCGCTGCCAGCCGGCTGACGGAGACCTGGTATCGTCCGACGATAGTACTTACCGCCGGAGATGATGACATCATCAGCGGCAGCGCCCGTTCGGTAAGCGATTTCGATATCTACACCGCCATCGACTCCTGCCGCGACCTGCTCACCAATTTCGGCGGGCATAAGTACGCAGCGGGGTTGAGCATGCACAAGGCGGACCTGCCGGAGTTCAAACGGCGCTTCGAAGAGTACGTGGCGGCGCACATCACCCCCGCACAGCAGGTTCCGTCTATCGATGTGGAAGCGGAAGTAGAACTGAGCGACATGAATTGGAAGATGTATAAGATTCTCCAGTGCCTCGAGCCTTTCGGTCCGGGCAACGAACGGCCGCTTTTCCTCTGCCGTCATCTGATTAACAACCGCAACACACGGGCGGTGAGTGATGGCAAGCATCTGCATCTGGACCTTACGGACCGGATTGTCGCCATGGACGGCATCGCGTTCGGGCAAGGAGACAAAGCAACTCATCTGCAAAACGGCAAGAGCGTGGACGTCTGTTTCTATCTCGAGGAGAACACCTACCGCGGTCGGACCACCCTTCAGATGAACGCTCAGGACGTCAAACTGAACGAATAAGGCACCTTTGAGGTGCTTTTTTTTATGTTTTGACATAAAACTCTTGCACATATCAAAAAAAAGCAGTACCTTTGCGGCGTAATTTGCGGGTATATGCCCGCGCGCGTCGTATAAGAAAGTAATAAGTCAAGAGATGCCACAATCGGATTTTATTATTGAGGTAAAACACGTCTCGAAGCAGTTCGAGGACGGTAAGTTCGCCCTGAATGATGTCAGCCTGCAAGTGAAAAAAGGTGAGTTCGTCACCATCTTGGGCCCTTCGGGCTGCGGGAAAACAACGCTGCTGCGTTGTATAGCAGGTTTTCAGGTCGCCAGTTCGGGAGAAATCCTTTTGAAAGGGGAGGATGTGACGAAGACGCCTCCGTACAAACGCCCTGTGAACACCGTATTCCAAAAATACGCATTGTTCCCGCATCTCAATGTATTCAATAATGTCGCTTTCGGTCTGAAGTTGAAGAAAGAAGCTCCGGAGACCATCAAGAAGAAAGTGCGTCAAGCCCTGAAAATGGCGAACCTGACGGGTTACGAGGAGCGCGAAGTGGACACCCTGAGCGGTGGACAGCAGCAGCGTGTGGCTATTGCTCGCGCCATCGTCAACAAACCCGAAGTGCTGCTGCTCGACGAGCCGCTGAGTGCGCTCGACCTCAAGATGCGCCACGACATGCAAATCGAACTGAAGGAACTGCATGAGAAATTAGGCATCACCTTCATCTACGTGACGCACGACCAGGAGGAAGCGCTGACGCTGAGTGACCGCGTGGTGGTGATGAGCGAAGGCAGGATTCAACAGATAGGTACTCCGACAGATATCTACAACGAGCCGCAAAACTGCTTCGTGGCGGACTTCATCGGAGAGAGTAACATTCTCTCGGGTACCATGATACGCGACAAACGCGTGGCGTTCTGCGGACAGGAGTTCGACTGTATCGATACGGGCTTCGGCGAGAACAATCCCGTCGATGTGGTCATCCGTCCCGAAGACATCTATATTTGGAAGTCGGACGGATCGGACAAGTCGGACAGATCGGCAGACGATCCGGAAGACCGCGTGCCGAAAGGGAAATTCACCAAATGGTACGGTGAAGTGCAGACCTGTATCTTCAAAGGCGTGCACTACGAGATGCGCGTACTGACGCCGGACGGCTATGAATTCCTCATTCAGGACTACCATGAGTACCTGCCCGGAACCGAAGTAGGCATGTTGGTGCGCCCTGAAGACATACAAATCATGAAAAAAGAGCACTACATATACAATTATTTTGAAGGAGAAGTGCTCAAAAACGGCAAAGTGTGGTTCCTGGATGCCGAATGGGAGGTGGAGGAAAAGCAACTGGAGCCATTCGCAACGGGCGACAAAGTACAAGTACGCGTCAAATTCCGCGATATAGACCTGCAGGACTACGAGGAAGAGGGAACGTTGAGTGGCGAGGTGCATTTTATCTTGTATAAGGGTAATCACTACCAGTTGACGATTCGTACAGACGAGGGTAATGACTTGATTGTCAATACCAATGATGTATGGGATGACGGTGATCGCGTGGGAATCGTCATTCCGAAAAATAAAATCAAGTTAGACAAGATTGAGTAAGCTCGTACAAATATTTTCATCGAGGCGTACGTGGGCATGGCCGTATATTCTGTTCATGGTCATGTTCGTAGTGCTGCCGCTGATACTCGTCGGCGTATATGCATTTACGGATATAGAAGGCCATTTTACCCTGCGGAACTTCACAAAGTTCTTCACGCATAGCGAAGCAGTCCAGACTTTCCTCTATTCGGTGATGATAGCCGTCCTTAATACTGCTATCTGCTTGCTCATCGGCTATCCCGCCGCCTATATCATGGCGCAAGAGGACTTCAAAACGCCCAAAGTGATGGCGATGCTCTTTATCCTCCCAATGTGGATAAACTTCCTCTTGCGTACGGTGGCTACAGTGGAACTGTTTAACATGTGCGGACTGCCGTTAGGCGAAGGAGCGCTGCTCTTCGGATTGTGCTACGACTATTTGCCGTTTATGATTTATCCGATATACAACACGCTCCAGAAGATGGATAACTCGTTGGTAGAGGCCGCGCAAGACTTAGGAGCCAACAGGTGGCAGAGTTTCTGGAAAGTGATAGTACCGCTGTCTGTACCCGGCATCTATAGCGGCGTGGTGATGGTATTCATGCCTACTGTATCCACCTTCGCCATTGCCGAACTGCTCACGCATAACAATATCAAGCTCTTCGGTAGTTTGATACAGGATTATATCACTACGACTGACCTGCTCAATTACGGCGCAGTTCTAAGCCTCGTACTGTTGATAATCATCGGTCTCACCTCATTCTTCGGAGACCACGACACCAATGGAGATGAGAAAGGAGGGGGATTGGTATGAGGATAAAGATGAAAGGTGAAAGGTTAAAGGTGAAGGGGTGGTTAATCCTTTCAATTTTCATTTTTCATTTTTCAATTTGCGTCGCGCAGTCCAATGTGACCTTCCCGCTGCATATAGGTGCTACAGGCGAAGTGACCTTGCTCGAGGACTTCCCGGAGACATTCGCCGGAGAGAAAGTAAACATCACACTGGCGGATGAAACGTACCTGACTTTCGGCACCTTGGAGAAACTCGATGCGCTGAAGACCCTTGATTATTTCTTCGCTGACCAGCCTGTTGCAAATTTGTCCACGTGGGGCGACAGCGTCTATTCCTATACCGACACAGCAGGCGTGGCATGGACGGTCTGGCGCACGCATAGAAGAGTAAAGAACACCCTGCAGAATGCAAAAACACAAAACGCATACAAGACCTTCGAAGGCTATCTCAAACGGAAAACAGGAGCCCCTTCGTTATCTGTGCCGTGGCTCGGATGGATCTGCGCGGGACTGTTGTTATTGGCAGGGATAATCTATGCCTGCGTTATACTCATACAACGGCGTAGAGAGAAAAACCTCACGTCCGTAGAGCAGGAGATACTCCGGCGCAAACGGATGGGCTTGCGCCGACACTACGGTTCACAACTGTACTTATGGCTGTTGCTGCTCGTTCTATATGCCCCGATAGCCCTCATCGCCGTTTTCTCTTTTACAAAGAGCAAAGTGTTGGGTAACTGGACAGGCTTCTCCTTCGATTTATACCTCAACCTGTTCACGGGCAAAGCCGACGCGGGACTGAATAGTGCCATTTGGTACACCGTAGTGATTGCATTGGTAGCGGCTGTGGTGTCAACTGTTTTGGGAACGCTCGCAGCGATAGGCATCTATAACATGCGCGCAAGGCATAGGAAGATGGTTAGTTTTCTGAACTCTGTGCCGATGATTAACCCTGATATTATCACGGGTATCTCGCTTTTCCTACTGTTTGTGGCATTAGGAATGAGTCAAGGTCTGGCTACGGTTTGTATAGCGCACGTGGTGTTCTGTACGCCGTACGTGGTGCTGAGTGTACTGCCGCGGCTCAGTCGCATGAATCCCAATACCTACGAGGCGGCGCTCGACCTCGGCGCTACACCTGCGCAGGCTCTCCGAATGGTTATGCTGCCGGAGTTATGGCCGGGAATGATCAGCGGTTTTATATTGGCACTCACGCTATCCGTAGATGACTTCGGCGTCACATTCTTCACCAAAGGCTCGGGAGGACTGGAAACACTGAGCACCTTCATCTATTCGGACGCACGAAAAGGAGGCCTCACGCCCGAACTGCGTCCGCTGTTCACTATTATTTTAATAGTGATGTTGGCTGTACTAATTTATATCAATATACGTAATTCTAAACAAGAAGAGAAATGAAAAAAATCTTTGCAACAGTATTGGCTATTGCAGCCATCGTACTGACTTCTTGCGGCGGAGCAGACCGTGCGCATCAACTCAAAGTGCTCAACTGGGCGGACTACATCAATGAGGACGTCAAAGAGAATTTTGAGCAGTGGTATTTCGACCAAACCGGCGAGAAAGTGGAACTCGTCTATGAGACCTTCGACATCAACGAGACCGCACTGACCAAGATTGAAGTAGGTCATGAGGACTACGATGTGTTCTGTCCGTCGGAATATATCATCGAGCGCATGCTCAAGAAAGACCTGCTGATTCCTATTCAGAAGGACCTTATTCCGGATTCTATCAAGTATTTCGATAATATCTCTCCGTTTGTGCTGAATAAATTCCAACAGATGTCTCCGAGAGCGGATGTGCAGGTAAGCGATTACACGGTAGGATACATGTGGGGCACGACAGGCTTCATCTTCAACCCGCAGTTCGTGAACCGCGAAGACCTCGTTAGTTGGGCCGCTATCCTCAATCCGAAATTCGAGAACCGCATCCTTATGAAAGACGCTTTCCGCGACGTCTATTCCGTGCTTGTGCTCTACGCTTATGCAGACCAGATAGAGAGAGGCGAAGTGAACAGGGATGAACTCGTTCGTAATATCACCCGCCCGCGTGTAGCCGCTGTCAAAGACATCCTGCTGAAGGCTAAGAAACAGATTTGCGGCTGGGAGGTGGACTTCGGTAAAGAAGAGATGACCAAAGGTAAGGCATGGTTGAACCTCAGCTGGTCCGGAGATGCGCAGTTCGCTATCGAAGAGGCGGCGGAGATGGACGTGATGCTCGATTATATCGTGCCTCAAGAGGGTTCGAATGTATGGTTCGACGGATGGGTTATCCCCAAATATGCAAAGAATATCAAGGCTGCTACCTATTTCATCGATTATATGTGTCGTGCGGACAATGCACTGGCGAACATGGGCGAGATTGGCTACGTGTCTTGCGCAGGAGGTCCGAATGCGGCACCTATCATCCTGGCGGAGCAAAATGACGAAGAAGCATGGCCGGAGACGGTGGACGCTTCTTATTTCTTCGGCGAAGAGCGCATCTTCGTGGACGACGAATGGCTTGACCCGCACGCATTGCATCTCAACCCTGTATATTATGCGGACAAGAGTATCATCGACCGTTGTGCGCTCATGCACGATGCCGGCGACGCACAGGAAATGTTGCTTGAGATGTGGAATGAAATCAAACTCGCTCGATAATGCGTAGATTCCTATTCATCTTCTTCTGTCTCGCGACCTTGAGTGTCTATGCACAAACGTCCGAGATGGAGCAGGAGTACAATGCTCTGGCCGAGCGTTTCACTACCCGTGACAAGCAGTTGTCCAATGACCTGAAGACCTATTTGCAGACCTTCCCGTATACCACGTTTGCCGATGAGGTGAACTTCATGCAGGGTGTGATACAAGTGGAGAAAGGGCATTACAAGCAGGGATTGAAGATTCTGGAGCCGATAAACCTCCATGCCTTGACGCGTCCCCATCAGGCGGACTACTCTTTCTATCGCGGATACGCGTATCTCATGCAGCAGGACTATCAGCGCGCATCGATATACTTCGGCTATCTGGCCAAGGGGGACAATCGTTATACCACGCGTGGCGCATATTACTATGCCTACTGCATGTACAAACTCGAGCAGTACGACAAAGCCTTGCCGGCGCTGTTAGACCTCGAGTCGGACTCTGCGTACAGCAAAACCGTGCCGTATTATATCGTGCAGATATACTACGCTCAAGGGAATTACGAGGAGGCGGCTACGCGTGCAGAAAAACTCTTGCGCGAGGACTCGGAGAATCTGAACAACGCGGAGTTACACCGCATTTTAGGCGAGATGTGCTATGCGCGCAAAGAGTATTCGGCGGCGGTGGAGCACCTGACGCAATATACAGAGGCGGCCAAAGAGCAGAAACAGGACTTGATGCGCAATGACCTGTATATGTTAGGAGCCGCAGAGTATCAATTGGGTAACTATGAAGCGGCTGTCTCTTCGCTCAAACAAGTCAAACAAATGCCGGATACAATCTCGGAGGCGACCTGTCTGATGATGGGAAATGCGTATCTGCAGCTCTCTCAACCGGAACAGGCGAAGTTAAGTTACCAGGCCGCTGCGGGATATAAACTCACTCCGCGCATCACTGAAGAGGCGGCGTATAACTACACGATTTGTTCCTATCAGTCATCCAGCGCGTTAGGAGAGTCGGTGCGTGCGTTCAATGACTTCCTGCACCAGTTCCCGAACTCCAAATACGAAGAAAAAGTATACCAGTTGATGAGTGATGCGCTCATGCAGAGCAAGAACTACGCGGCAGCGATAGCAACGCTGGATAGTATGCCCAATCCTTCTCCGAAACTGAAGCATACCAAACAATACCTACGTTACCAGTTGGGCGCAGATAATTTCCTCCAAGGGAAGATGCAGCAGTCCGTGGACTGGACGACGGAGGTGATAAGCCATGCCAAGGAGTCGGACCAATATACTACGGAAGCCTATTATCTGCGTGCTGAGGCTAACTATCGTCTGCGTAATTATCTCGAGTGCGAAAAAGACCTCAACGCTTTCTTCAGTCGCTCGGATGCCCGTAAGTCAGAGAACTACGTCATTGCGCGCTACCTGCAAGGGTACTGCTATTTCTCGCAGACGGAGTATAACAAGGCGCGGACGGCCTTCCTCACGTATATAGACACGGCGCTGGCTACCGAGCCTACCTATCCCGATGCATTGAATCGTATAGGAGACTGTTATTTCAACGCCCGTGATTTCCAGTCCGCCATCAAATATTACGCGCAGGTGAGCAAGTTACAGGCTGCGGGTGCCGATTACGCCCTGTTCCAGCGCGGTTATGCGTTGGGACTGCAGCATAAGTACAACGATAAAATCAAGGTGCTCAACGAACTCGTGAAACGCTACCCGAGATCCGACTATGCGGACGATGGTATCTACGAAATAGCACGTGCGGAGTTACAGTTGGATGATGAGCGTGCGGCGATAGCTACCTACGACCAGTTACTGGCATCCTATCCGCATTCATCCTTGGCGCGGAAGGCTTCTCTTGAGCGCGCGATGCTCTATCGCAACTTGCATGAGACGGACCAGGCTATCGCTGCATACCGCCAGACGATAGAGAAGTATCCTGCCTCCGAAGAGGCTTACACCGCTCTTGACGCCTTGCAGGCGTTGTATGTGGAGTCCGGTCGTGTGAACGAGTATCTGGCATATACGAAGAAGCTTGCGAAGATGAATATGAATGTCACTACGCAGGAGGATTCGCTGCTTTATGCGGCGGCAGAGATGCAATATATGCAAGCGGCGTACCAGAAGGCATCCGTCTCGTTAAGCAATTATATCACGCAGTACTGCGCCGGAGGACGTTATTGTACCTCTGCGCGTTACTACCTCGCAGACTCGTATTACCGCCTGGGCAAGACATCCGAGGCGCTGTTGCATTACACCGTGCTGGCCGACATGTCCGCCAACCCCTATCAGGAAGAGGCGGCTACACGCGTGGCGGAAATCAGTTACGACAAAGGGGACTATTCAACTGCGCTGGAGGCATTCTATCGTATGCATGCCTTGGCTTCCAGTCGTGAAAACGCGAATACAGCCCGTTTGGGTATCTTGCGTTGCTCGCAGCGTCTGAACCGTCACCAGGCGACGATAGATATCGCTGAACAGATTCTCAAAGATGCATCTCTCTCGGATGAGACACGCGAAGAAGCACTCTTCTGCCGCGCGAAAGCGTATGTGGGTTTGGGTCAATGGGCCAAGGCACAGCCGGACCTGAAGACCCTGTCAGACGAAGTGCGGACGGCGCAAGGCGCGGAAGCGAAATACCTGCTGGCGCAGAGTTATTTTGAGATGCAGCAGTTCGACGAGGCGGAGAGCGAAATCATGGACTTCACGCAGATGAACACCTCGCAGCAATACTGGCTCGCACGAGCGCTTATCCTGCTGAGTGACATCAATAGTATGCGTGGAGATAACTTCCAGGCACGCCAGTACCTGCTGGTGCTGAAGCAGAACTACACCACCAAAGGCGATGACATCCATGCGCGTATCCAGGAGCGCTTGGCGCTGTTGGACAAGGAGGAACAACCCATAGAAAAGGAGGAAAAGGATGATGAAGAGGATTAGTATAACGGCGAAAGGGCTTCTCCTTTCAGTTTTCATTTTTCAATTTTCACTTTGTTTGGCGCAGAAAGACTCGGTGCTTAATCGCAGCGTGACCGTCGAGCGCGACTTCCAGCCCGTCATACAGGCGGCAGGAAAGGTGGCGACAAAACCGGCAGTCGTGGAAACGACCTTCGAACCGGCGAAAGTGGAGTACTCCACCTACGTCACGGACCTCACTCCCGGTGCGAGCATCAGTCCGATGCTCTCGCAGCCGACACGCTTCGAACAGGGCGAACCGTACAATGGGTACATACGCGGTGGACTGGGGCATCCGAACACCCTCTTCGATTTCGGGTATCATCTGGACGATGGGAAGAAATCTATCCTTGACGTCTATGCGCATCATAAAGCCGAGTGGGGCTTGGCCACGCTCAGCAAGACAAAGGTAGGCTTGGACTTCAAGCACCCGTTTGCTTCGTGCGACCTTTATTTCGGCCTCAACGGAGGAAACATATACTATCACAAGTACGGTCATTTCTATGACTATAGTCTGGTGAACCCCGGGATGTGGGAGAAGAATAGCGTCACCTATCCGAAGCCGCGCACCATCGCCGAGTTGGACAAGACATCGCTCTGGACTGTAGAGGCCTTCCTCGGTGTGAAAGCCAATGCCAAGCAGGATTTCCAATATCAATTCCAGACGGGATATAATCTCTTCACCAAGATAGGCGCCGTCAGCGAGCACCAGATTCGCACGAAGGCATCGTTTGATTGGCATAGAGAGGCGCATCACATCGGTTTCAAAGCGTATGTGCAGAATAACCTGATACAACTCCGCTCGTTGGCGCAAGTGATTCCCGACTCGTTATACGGCAATCGTCATGACATCCGCATGGAGCCTTACTATGCGTATGAAGGCAAGCGTTTCCGCATACATCTGGGCGTAAACTTGGACATGAATATAGGCGCAGGACAAAATAGTCTGTCGGGTGTGGAGGAACTCAGTTTTGCCCCCTCTCCGCATATTTACATGGAGGCGCAAGTGGCGAAACAATGGTTGACCCTTTATGCGGACGTGTATGGAGAGCATGGTTCCGGTAGTCTGCAGGGATATATGGAGGAGAATCGCTATCGTCTTATTCATGCCGGAGTCATCAGTACGCAATATGAATCCTATACGCCGGTGGACGGCGAACTCGGACTGCGCATCCGGCCGCACCGCGACTTGTTCATCGAACTCCACGGAGGTTATGCGTATATGTTGCACCAGACGGTCTTGAAAGCCACTACTGCGACTATGCCTTATGCTCCGCTGCCCGGAGTGCTGATCATGCCCGGAGATTTTGACTATTTCTTCACGAACTACACACGTGGCAAGATAGGCGGACAAATGAACTATCATTACCGCGATATAGTGCGCATCAACTTGCATGGAGACTGCTATTTCTGGGGCGGAGACATGACGGTTTATGACCGCGCTAAATGGAACCTTGGATTGCGCATCGACGGCCGCATTGACGAACACTGGTCAATCTATTCAGAGAACCGTTTCGAGGGCAGTCGTATAGCGTTGGCGACGGACGGCGAGCATACGCTTCGTCCGATCATTGACCTTGACCTCGGCGTTCAATATGCTGTGTTGGTAGGTCAGCGGAAGAAAGACAAGAGCCTGTCGATTCGCGAGAAAGGCGAGCAGGTGCTTTGCCCTGAACCGCAGCCGAACCTGGTGTTCTTCTTCCAGCTCAATAACTGGTTGCACCGCAAGAATGAGTTCTACTACGGCTATCGGTCGCAAGGTATCAACTTCCTGATGGGCGCCATGTTCCGCTTCTAATGCGTGCGCGCGTGCGTTCCACTAATAATAAAAGAGAGGATTGCTTGTCGCAGTCCTCTCTTTTTCTCTCAGTCGTGTGCTTTAGAGCGAAGCCTCGTACGCAGCAGCGTCCATCAGGCTGTCCAACTCGGCTGCATCCTTCACGGCAATGCGGATAATCCAGCCTTTACCATACGGGTCGTTATTCACCAGTTCCGGTTGTGCGTCCAACTCCTCATTGAGTTCCAGCACCTCACCCGTCACCGGCATATTCAGGTCGCTAACCGTCTTCACCGCTTCGATAGAACCGAAGACCTCACCTTGGCCAACCGTCTCGCCGACGGTAGGCACGTCAATGAAGACAATCTCGCCTAACTCCGACTGTGCATAGTCGGTGATGCCGACAAACGCCTCATCACCCTCTACGCGAATCCATTCATGCTCGCTTGTGTAGCGAATATCTTTAGGAAAATTCATAACAATTTAACTCTTTAACTAAATAATTACTTTACCATCGGAGCGTTCGGGATTTGGTTACCCAGCGTGGACATCGCGCAGCGGAAACCGATTTTCGACGAAGCTTTGTCCTGGTCGAGGAAACGACGGGTGGAGGGGTTGAGCCAGTAGATGCGGTCAGCCCACGAACCGCCTTTATATACGCGGCTCTTCTTCGTGATGCGCGGAGCAAGGATGTCCGTCGGGTCGGTCTTCACGGCTGCAAGGTTCTCGATGCCCGTGGTATCCAGCGGATAGTCGGTCTCGAATAGACTTGCGAAGTCGCCGTCCATCACGTCGCGCTTATCGTCCTCTTTACCCCAAGTAATCTTGATGCAACCTACAGAGTCGATGGAGAACTTGCCGTTATCATCCAGTATAGGATGGCTGTAGATATTACCACGATAGGAGTTGTACTCGCTTGTCTCCTGATAGGTGGTCTCGCGATATACATCCATTACCCATTCGTTGACGTTACCTGCCATGTTATACAGACCGAAATCGTTCGGCTCGAAGTCGTCCACAGGGTTGGTGATGACGTAGCGGTCGTTCAATGCACCGCTCACACCCATCATGTCGCCGCGACCGCGAACGAAGTTTGCCTGCATCTGGCCCAGACCTCTCTTGGTCATGTCGCGCGGATGGTAGCCGGACCAAGGATAAATCTTACCCTCTATAGTCAGGCCGTCTTCACCCGCCACAGGTGCGTAAGCCGCAAACTCCCACTCAGACTCCGTCGGCAGACGATAGCCTGTTACGAAAATACCGTCCGCAATGGTCACCTTGCGATTCGAACCGTAACTGTCCTGTTTCGGACGACGGCCGTAGTCAGGAACGTACGAGTTGTCCATCAGGTATTTCTCGGTGTTGAATACAAACTTATCGCGAATCCAGTCAAAGCCCGGACGATACATTGTTACGGTTTGCTCGGGATCCTCAGGACTTACTTCCTCATAGGAAATCATTTGGTAGCCCGTCATCTGTTCCCACTCATCCTTGAACGCCTCGTCATCCGTAGGATTCAGTTGTTCAAACGGAGGAACTACGATAGCACCGGCATTGATAAGCGCCATCTCGTTCACACGGTCTGTACGCCACTGGCAGTAAGCCATCGCCTGCTCCCATGTTACACCTACTACGGGATAGAAGGAGAAAGCGGGGTGCTCAAAATAGTTGTCCTCATACGGATCGTTGTATGCGAGGTCCTCACGCCAAACGGTATGGTCCGGACGAGCCTGGTCCACCAGTTCAGGAGCAACTGCGCCGAAGACGAACTCCAACCAATGCAGATACTCATTCCAGTTCAGGTTCGTAATCTCATACTTATCCATGTAGAACGAACTGACGGTCAGTGTACGCGTCTCGTTGTTACGAGGAGCGGTCAGGAACTCGTCCTTCTCACCTACCGTGAACGAACCACCCTGAATAGGCACCATACCAATGGGGTTCACATTACCCACACCCTCATTAGCCTGGAAATTCGTGGTTTTCTGGTCGAAATAATTCCAACCGGTGGTGTTGCTGACGCGGGTATTCAACTCACGCTGTTGGCAAGACATCGCTCCCATTACCACCGAAACGATCAAGAGATACTTAAATACGTTTTTCATATTATTTTTGAATGGTTTTAATGTTTCTAACCGTATATGTTTTCCGTCCCTGAAACGTACGCGCTGACACGTGTGTACGTAATTCAGCCTGCAAATGTACTGCTTTTTTCCCACATACGCAAATTTTTTCTAAAGAAAAATCAAAAATCTGCATTTTTGCATGATTTGTTTGGTATATTCGCCCATTATGCTTGCATAAAATGGGGTAATTTTAAACTCGCTGCTCGCGTCCGTCATCTTTGTGTCTTGTCGATGCGGAGTGTAGCGTCTATGCCTCGCGTATTCATGCGCGGTGTATTCTTTTTCGTACTTTAATTTGCATATATGAAATATTTGTTGTACCTTTGCACCCGCAAACTCACGCTGGGGTGTCTGCCTAGATATCACAGGTGAGGGCGCAGACATATTGATTGGCGTTTACTAACGCTTGTTTTTGACCTTTTGAAACCTAGGAAACTTCAAAAAAGTCAGATGATTTAGAAAACAAGAGTAGTAGATGCTCATGGGGTGTATTATGCACTCGCGTGCTATTTGCACGTGGGGCTACGTATATACACAGCGTGGGTTTCTGCTTTGCTTATTCGAATCATCGGGTTTTCCTAGGACCTCAAAAGGCGGATAAGCAATAAAAGAAATCCGCGTTTTATATACCCATGACAAATATGGACAAATTATTATCGGTAGTAATTCCTGTTTATAAAGTCGAAAAATTCATCGACAAGTGTATCTCATCGCTCATCGTACCGGACGATAAGCAGTTAAAATTGCTTGACATAGTAGTCATCAATGATGGCACACCAGACAACTCGGCTGTGCTTGCCAAGGAGTATGAGAAGAAATATCCTGGCATTGTGCGCGTTATAGATCAAGAGAACCGTGGTCATGGCGGAGCATGGAACCACGGAACGGAACTGGCTGTCGGCAAGTACCTTTTCTATCTGGATTCCGACGATTGGTTCGATACTGACGAATTATCTAAACTTATCACCTACCTCGGTCATTGCGACACAGATATGGTCATGTTGGACGGAAAGAACTATCGTGCCGCCACTGATACCTATGAGGAGAAAAAGAAACATTACGAATTAACGCCGGAAAAGGTGTACGATGCCGACAAGTTCGATTGGCTTGGTACAGGCCACGGCTACGATATGACATACGCGCATGACACTGTGTATCGCACATCCATGATGCAAAAGTATCTTCCGCTGTTCTGTGAGCATGTGATGTATGATGATGTGTCGTTACAAGGAATTCCTATCGCAATCGCAAAAGACTTCATCTATACCAAGTTGAATGTCTATCGCTACTATATCGGTCGTCCCGGACAATCATTTGATCCGAAAGTACGTGCGGTACGCGCAGCGGATGATGTAACCAAAGTGCTCCAATTCCTCTTGGACTGGACGCGTCGCAATCGACACGTTGTGCCGAAAGGAGGAACACGTGAGGCCTACATAGAGGAAAACTATCAATCTATGGGTACATGGCACTACTATGAGTTGAGCCTCTTTGATATCTCAACGGCTCAGCCGCGTTTGAAAGCGTGGGATAAGTTCCTTAAAGAGCACTATCCGGAAATCAAGCCGAATCATTTAATAAATATGTACCATTTGTTGCCATTCTGGTTATATTTTGCTTGGTTTAAAGTATATTTCTTCGTGCAAAAAGGTAATCGCTTTATCAAGCGTAAACTTCATATTAAGTAAAAGAACGAGTCAGAGTAAGACCTTCGACCTCCGCGGACAAGAGGTAAAATAATTAGCGACAAATATTCATTCGAAAGGAGCGCTTCGGCGCTCTTTTCATGTTATAAGGTATAGCGTTCATGCGCGGCATAATTATGTGCCGCATTTTTGTTGTCTCGACCATGGCGCCAAAGCGCGGCATATTTATGCGCCGCCATACATCCCTTCCTTTCAGGGAAGGGCTTGGGTTAGGCATTTTTCCCCTCACTCCCTCATAAGGGCAATCTGCTTCCGTTTAGCTACCGTTTAGCTATGCGTTAGCATGGCGGACCAAAGGATCACCAAACAATCCCCCAAGGATCACCCAAGGATGGCGACCGAATTTTGTACAAAACATGCTTTCACTGTATATATACGTAGTATATATACATATTTTGTTTATTTATCTTCAAAAAACTATAAACTTTCAAACTACAAAACTTCTCTAAACTCTAAACTCTCAACTCTAAACTAAAAAACTCTGTTTTTTTCTTGCATATATGCAATTTTTGTAGTACTTTTGCACCGCAAAACGAAAATCAACGCAGCGTGAAAACGCAAATCATGGCCATAGGGAACGTGACGCCGGATAGTTTCTATGCGGCTTCGCGACTGGAGGGGGAAGAGCAATTGTTGACATGGGCGCAGCAAGCGCTGGCCGACGGTGCAGATATCTTGGATATAGGAGCCTGTTCCACTCGTCCGGGTAGCACACCTGTGTCGGAAGAGGAGGAATGGAGGCGCTTGGAGCCGGCTCTCGCGGTGCTGCGGAAATCCTTTCCGGATGCCCGCCTGTCGCTGGATACTTTTCGGCCGGAGATAGCCCGCAAGGCATTGGAGACCTTCGGTCCGATGATTGTCAATGATATCTCCGGAGGATGCGATGCGATGTTCGACCTCGTGCGGAAATGGAAAGTGCCGTATATATGGACGCTCCGCGGAGACTTGGACTTGCCGGCGCAGCGGCCTGAGATGAACGACATGGACCTGATTCTCGATCCCGGCTTCGGCTTCATCGGCAGTACCGAAAAAGACTACGAATGTCTTCGTCGCATGGATGTGTTACGCGCCTACGGAAGACCCGTCTTGGTGGGTGTCAGCCGCAAGTCCATGGTTTATAGACCGCTCGGACTCACGCCGGACACTTGTTTGGCGCCTACGCAAGCGCTACACATGTATGCGTTGGAGCACGGCGCCACTATTCTGCGCGTTCATGATGTGCACGCAGCGAAACAGATAGTTACTATCTATGAACACCTTCATCAATAATACATTAATACATTAGAACATTAAAACACTAATATATGCAATTCTTGGCTTTCTCGTTTGGTTTTAAGGATGTCATTGATATTCTGTTGGTAGCTATCATCATGTATGAGGTGTACCGGCTGCTGCGGCGCACGGGGGCAGCGAATCTCTTCTGGGGTATTCTCGCTTTCATCGTCGTGTGGTTTCTGGTCAGTTTCATCTTCCAGTTGGACCTTACCGGCGCCCTTTTCGACCGTATTATCTCGGTCGGCGCAATAGCCCTCATTGTCATCTTCCAGGACCAGATACGCATGTTTTTCTACCGCATTGGCGCCCGTTTCTCGTCATGGAAACTGTTCCGCCATACAAGTCCCGAAGAGGAAGCTGCTTCACGCCAGCAGGTGCTGGAGATTACGCAGGCATGCCGGCATATGGCTTCTACCAAGACAGGTGCGCTTATCGTGCTTGCCGGTGAGGAAAGTCTCAAAGAGATAGTGGACACGGGGGAACGTTTGGACGCGCAGGTGTCGGCACGTCTGCTGGAGAATATATTCTTCAAGAATACGCCCTTGCATGACGGAGCGGTTGTGATTCGCGAGGGGCGTATTATCGCTGCTGCATGCATCTTGCCCGTCAGTAAGAATCAAGAAATACCGCAGCATTATGGTCTGCGGCACCGTGCGGCGTTGGGCCTTACAGAAAATTCCGACGCTACGTGTATTGTAGTGTCGGAAGAGACCGGAGGTATATCCGTTGCAAAAGAAAGCGGAATACGCGAGGTGTCGGCGGACGAGTTATTCCTCGTACTTCACTCCTCGTCTGGATCTGCCGTGACTGCGGATAGTTGATTTATACGAGCAGCTTATACACTCTCCGCGCGACTGCGGGAGCTGGAACAGCACCGTAAATTTCACACCTATCATAAGATTATTCACCGCGCTGGCGAAGTTCTCTGTGCTCAATAGATCATTCAGTTGCACTTGGTCGGTCATACTTGTTCCCCGATAGACGTATGTCGGAGAACTCGGGTCGGTGTCATAGCTGCCCGGCAAAGTTACTGCCGGATTCTGACCCGCTACATGTATGTCGAAAAAGCCATAATCCACAAACGCAGCCAGACGGTATTCTATCCTCTGTTTCGGCACGTCAAAACCTACGTCCTGCGTTAGGAAACCCAAGCGGCCGCCTATCTCGAAGGTTAAATCTACATCCATGTTCAACTTCGATGCTTGCGAAGAACGGATTTTCTGATTCTCAAAGAACTGGTATTCCGGCATGGGAATGCCCTTTGTGCTGCCTATCGACTGATAAACGCCATAGGTGGTGGCGTAGGCTGTGGAAGCTGTTCGTGTCCAGAGGTTGAAGCCCAACTTCGCTCCCACTAACATATAGAAATGCTTGTGCTGCACACCTACCATTAATGGCACGTGTAACGCTATATTGCTGTAGTTGTCGTTGCGGTTGGTGATGTCATACACATAGTCAAATGTCTCGCCGCTCAGGTCTTTTTGATTGGCTAATGTCATCGTTTTGGTCGGAGTCCAGGAGAAGGCGGTCCATCCGCCTGCTGCGCCGGTGCCGATGTCAAGGAGGAAACGTGTCGGACTGTATGCCGGCCCCGCCTGTAACTCAAATTGAGCACCTACACCTCCGCCGACACCCATGCTACCGGTACTCTGACTGTTCACCGGCAGTAAGGACCACTCACCAAGCTGCGCGTAGGCCCCTATATATGTATCTACTTCTGTCTTTGCACGCACACTTCCGCTTACCAGCAATGCAAGCAGCAGAAAACAATATGTTTGCAGTTTTTTCACAGAATAATTTGTGTATTTCAATTTTTTGTTGTAACTTTGCACCCGATTTGCACAAAGGTGCCGTTTTTTCTCGAGCACAAGGTGCTCAGCGATTAAAAAGCGCCGCAAAAGTACTACTTTTTTTTCACATACGCAAAATTTTTTAAGTTTTTTTACTATTTAGCATAAAAAATACACAAAATATGGCATTTAATCGCACTTTAATCACTGCTGCACTCCCGTACGCGAACGGTCCTGTGCATATTGGTCACCTGGCCGGAGTGTATGTTCCGGCGGATATCTATGCCCGTTATTTACGTCTGAAGGGGCAAGAAGTGATGTTCGTATGCGGTTCGGATGAACATGGTGTGCCGGTTACTATCCGTGCGCGCAAGGAGGGGATCACAACGCAACAGGTTGTGGATCGTTATCATGAGCTTATCAAGCGCTCCTTTGCTGATTTCGGCGTCTCTTTTGACATCTATTCACGTACCACTTCGCCTGTTCATCATCGTTTCGCTGCGGATTATTTCCGGGCAATGTATGATGCGGGGCAGTTCACCGAAGAGACGTCCGAGCAGTTCTACGATCCCGAGACGGGGCATTTCCTGACCGACCGCAATATCCGTGGTGAGTGCCCGCGCTGTCATTCGCTTGGCGCGTACGGGGACCAGTGCGAGAAATGCGGTGCTACGCTCTCGCCGGACGAACTGATTAACCCCTACAATGCCGAGACCGGAAATGCGCTTGCGAAAAAAGCTACCAAACACTGGTATCTGCCGCTTGACCGATACCAGGCATGGTTGGAGGAATGGATTCTCAATAATCATAAAGAATGGCGTCCGAACGTTTACGGCCAGTGTAAGTCATGGCTCGACGGCGGACTAAAGCCGCGCGCCGTGACGCGGGACCTCGAGTGGGGTATCCCTGTGCCGGTAGAAGGGGCGGAAGGAAAGGTGCTGTATGTCTGGTTCGATGCGCCGATAGGATATATATCCAATACCATCGAATTATGCGGAAAAGAGCCGGAGAAGTTCGGTCCTTGGGAGAAATGGTGGAAGCAGAATGATACAAGAATGATCCATTTCATCGGGAAAGACAACATCGTCTTCCATTGTATCGTCTTTCCTGCAATGCTCAAGGCACAAGGCTACAACTTGCCGGATAATGTGCCGTCGAATGAGTTCCTCAACCTTGAGGGAGACAAGATTTCAACGTCCCGCAACTGGGCTGTATGGCTCAATGAATACCTCGATGATTTCCCCGGCAAACAAGATGTGCTGCGTTATGTGCTGACGGCGAATGCGCCGGAGACGAAAGACAACGACTTCACATGGGCGGACTTCCAGGCGCGCAACAATAACGAACTCGTGGCTATTTATGGCAATTTCGTGAACCGCGCGCTCGTACTGACCAACAAGTATTTTGAAGGACGCGTGCCCGCTTGCGGCGAGTTGACCGATTACGATAAAGCGACTATTGAGGAATTCAAGAATGTCAAAGCTACCCTTGAGCAACTGATTGAGAACTTCCGATTCAGGGATGCGCTCAAAGAAGCGATGAACCTCGCTCGCATCGGAAATAAGTATCTCGCGGACACTGAGCCGTGGAAACTCGCTAAACAAATTCAAACAAGCGATGAAATCGCCAAACGAGTTCAAACGATTTTACATCTCTCCCTGCAGATTGCTGCGAACTTAGCCATCGCGTTTGAGCCGTTTTTGCCGTTCTCATCGGAGAAATTGCGCAAGATGCTGTGCCTTGATGCCAAGGTCGGATGGGATGAACTTGGCCGCATAGATATCCTGGCGGAAGGTAATGCGCTCGGAGAAGTATCGTTGCTCTTTGAGAAGATTGAAGACAGTACTATCCAGACCCAATTGGACCGTCTCGCGCGTATCAAGAAGGAAAACGAAGAGGCGGCGCAACAAGAGGCGCTCAAGAACTGGAGACCCGAACCCGTCAAAGAACCGAATACGTTCGATGAATTCGAGAAAAATGACATCCGTGTCGCCACGGTGTTGGACTGTCAGCCGGTAAAGAAATCCGAACGTCTGTTGCAGTTCACGCTGGACGACGGCATGGGCGGACGAACTATCCTGTCTGGTATTGCACAATCCTATCCGGACCCGTCGGTATTGGTGGGAAAACAAGTCCTTTTCATCGCCAACTTCCCTCCGCGTAAGATGATGGGCATCGAGAGCCAGGGAATGATTCTCTCTGCGGTAGATGCGGATGGCAAACTGGTGGTAACTACCGTCTCCACACCTGTCCGCCCGGGAGCAACAGTCGGTTAAAATATAACGAAAAATAAATATATGTTTTCAGAACGAGACACCAAAGGACCGGTATTGCGCCGCGGTTCCATTGAAGTAGTTTGCGGCTCGATGTTCAGCGGAAAGACCGAAGAACTCATCCGCCGTATGAAACGCGCGAAGTTTGCTAAGTTGCGTGTGGAGATTTTCAAGCCCGCTATTGATGTGCGTTATAGCGATGAAGACGTGGTCAGCCACGACCGCAATGTCATTCAGTCTACGCCGGTCGATTCGAGCCAGAACATCTTACTGCTGGCCAATGATATTGACGTGGTGGGAATCGACGAAGCGCAGTTCTTCGACATGGGCATTGTGGATGTGTGCAGGCAGCTGGCGGAGCGTGGCATTCGTGTGATTTGCGCAGGTCTCGACATGGACTTCAAAGGGGTTCCTTTCGGTCCGATGCCAGCATTGATGGCGATTGCCGAAGATGTCTATAAGACCCATGCCATCTGTGTGCATTGCGGTGATTTGGCTTATGTGAGCCATCGTCTGGTGGCTTCCGACAAGCGTGTTTTGCTCGGTGAAACGGATAGTTACGAACCGCTCTGTCGTGCTTGTTACAACAAAGCCTTAGCGAGTGAGGTTTGTTGATGTCATATTACCTTTAGCCATCCGAGATTGTTATACCTATAGCATCCCGGATGGTTTGTCTATACCCGAACCCGGGGCGCGTGTGCTGGTGCCGCTGATGAGTAAGAAAGTGCGGGGAATTGTCTTGCGCGAGCATACGGAGGCGGTGGACGAAGCCTTTGCGGCGAAAATCAAACCGATACTCTCTGTCAGCGAGTCCGCACCCGCCGTTTCTGCCGAGCAGTTGGCGTTATGGCAGTGGATGAGCGGCTATTACATGTGTACCTTGGGTGAAGTGATGTCCGCGGCTCTGCCGGCTGGATTAGACACCCGTCTTCTGAATCCGCCTAAGCGCAGACGCACCCATATTACGCCTTATACGGGACCTATCGAACCTTTGCATGAGCTTACGGAGGCGCAAGCGAAAAGTATCGATGAAATCGGGCGTTTTTGGAGTTCGGGCAAGCAGATTGTCCTGCTGCATGGGGTCACTTCCAGCGGCAAGACGGATATCTATATTCATCTGATACAAGCGCAACTGGAAGCAGGGAAAAATGTGCTGTACCTGGTTCCGGAGATAGCCCTTACTACCCAATTGACTTCGCGCTTGCAGCATATTTTCGGAGACCGGCTGATGGTCTATCATAGTCGTCTTACGGACGCCGAACGCGAAGAGAGATACACGAAACTCTCAGCGCTAAAAACCCAAAGTACAACAAACTTCGTTGTCATCGGTGCGCGCAGTGCGGTCTTCTTGCCTGTTCCTGAAATAGGACTTGTCATCGTGGATGAAGAGCATGAACCCAGTTACAAGCAGGCGGAACCTGCTCCGCGTTACCATGCGCGAGCGGCTGCTGTCATGCTGGCGCAGATACACAAGGCACATGTGCTGCTCGGCACAGCGACTCCTTCGATGGAATCGTACTATCTGGCGCAGAAAGGCGTGTACGGACTGGTTACGCTCACGGAGCGTTTTGGAGGAGTGGAACTGCCGGATATCCGGCTTGTGGACCTCAAGCAGCAATATGCTCGCAAAGAGATGTATGGGTATTTCAGTGACTCCTTGGTCGAAAGAATCCGTCAGACCTTAGCGGACCGCAAACAGGTCATTCTCTTCCAGAACCGCCGCGGTTATGCTCCGGAGATTCAATGCACGCAATGCGGTCAGCCGCCTCGCTGCGTACAATGCGATGTGCCGATGACGCTCCATTTGCGTGATAAGGAGTTGCGTTGCCATTACTGCGGCTATCATACGCCTGTTCCGTCTGTCTGTCCGCAATGCGGCGGAGAGTTCAAGTCGATAGGTTTCGGTACTGAGCGTATCGAAGACGAGATTAACAGTCTCTTCCCCGAGGCGCGGGTACTCCGTATGGACTTGGATTCCACGCGTAATAAGAATGCCTACCAGGACATCATCAATGCCTTTGCGCGGCACGAATGTGATATTCTCATCGGTACGCAGATGGTGACCAAAGGACTGCATTTCGACGATGTGCGTCTGGTGGCGGTCGTTAATGCCGACCCGCTGTTTAACCAGCCTGATTTCCGTGCCTACGAGCGTGCTTTCCAGATGTTGGAGCAAGTGGCGGGACGCGCAGGACGCAAAGGCGCGAAAGGGGAGGTGTGGATTCAGACGTTCGCTCCCCAGAATGCCGTGCTAAAGATGGTGCAGAATCATGACTACCAAGCGCTTTACCAAAACCAGATAGCAGAGCGGGAAATGTTTCAATATCCCCCGTTTTATCGGCTGATTCGTGTGCAACTGCGTGACCATAATGCGATGCGCGTACAAGCCTGCGCCATGCAGTTACAGTCGCGTCTGAACCGCATCTTCGGAAAACGCGTCTCGCCGGTGATAATTCCGGTGGTAGAGCGCCTGCAAGCATATACGCTGCGTGAACTGAATCTGCGCATTGAGCAGGGGGCAAATATCGTGGAGGCCAAGAGACGACTGAAAGAGGCGATGGACTATATTCTCTCGATTTCATCGTATAAAAACGTAAAAATGATAATAGATTGCGACCCATTATGATAGAAGAATCGAAACGCCGTGTGGCGTACATCAACGAGATGATTGAGTCCGGTCACGCCGCCGAACTGGTGGCGGAAGGCGAGCGTTACCACGCCGAGCAGTTGACACGTATCGTAGAGGATATCTGCAGCCGCCCGAATGTGCGCATAATACTGATAGCCGGTCCTTCCTCCAGCGGAAAGACCAGTACCAGTCACCGCCTTTGTCTGGAACTGTTAGCGCAGGGCAAGCAGCCTGTAGCCTTATCGCTGGATAACTGGTATCTGAACGGAGAACTGACACCGCTGAAGGTGGACGGGACAAAAGACTACGAGTCGGTGTATGCGATAGACCTTGAGCAGTTGGAGAACGACCTGAAGGCGCTCGTCGTCGGCAAGGAGATTGCCCTTCCCACCTTCAATTTCGCCGAAGAGAAGCGCGAGTACCCGGGAGAGACACTTAGTTTAGAGAAAGAGTCGGTGCTTGTGATGGAAGGCATCCATGCGTTGAATCCGATACTGACGCGCCATCTTGACGATTCGCAGAAATACAAGATTTTCGCGGCTCCGATGAGCCCGGTGTCTTTAGACGGCGTGACGTGGATCCCCACGTATGTCCACCGTCTGCTGCGCCGCATGAGCCGCGACTTCCGCACTCGCGGTAAGAGTCCGTTGCAGACAATCGCTGGCTGGACAGACGTGCGTGAAGGAGAAACGAAATGGATTGAACCCTTCCGTGACCAGGCTGATGCGCAGTTTGATACCTCTATGCTGTATGAACTGCCGGCTATCCGATACACCGTCGAGACAGCGCTGCAGTCTGTGCCGGCGGTAGCGGAGGAATACAAAGTCGCAGAGAAGTTGCTATATTATCTGAGTTTCTTCGAACCTCTCGAAGCCTCTTATATCCCCCGCACCTCGATTTTACGTGAGTTCATCGGCGGCAGCCAGTTCAACGTAGGCTGAGTTGGCATCTTAATTTTTGTCTGATTTATTTGCACATTCCATTTTTTTGTAGTATCTTTGCACGCTATTTCGGAATGATGGGTTACGAGAAAGACGACATAGAGGCGGCGTTGCGGGTGTTGCGCGCAGGCGGAATCATCGTGTACCCTACGGATACAGTGTGGGGGCTTGGATGCGACGCGACGAATGCGGAGGCGGTAGCACGGGTGTATGCTTTGAAGCGCCGCGAGGATAGTAAGTCGATGTTGGTGCTGTTGGATTCTCCGGCGAAGTTGAATTACTACGTGAAGGATATACCGGAGTCTGCGGAAATGCTACTTGATATACCAAGGGACGAAGACACGAAGCCCTTGACCATCATTTATCCGGGGGCGCGGAATATGGCGCCCAACCTCATAGCTGAGGACGGTTCGATAGGTATTCGTATCACGAATGAGCCGTTCAGCAAAGCGCTTTGTGAACGGTTGCGTCATCCGTTGGTATCAACGAGCGCGAACATCAGCGGAGAGCCCACAGCGCGGTTTTTTGACGAGATAGCACCGGAGATATTGGCGCAAGCGGATTATGTGTGCCGGTATAGGAGGGACGATGATGTGCCGTGCGAACCCTCATCCATTATCAAAATCAACACAGACGGCAGTTTTAAGATTATACGATCATGACCCTTAGACGGAAACAACAGTTGTGGTATGTTATGGCGGACCTCATCAGCAGTGAGTTGGTGTGGCTGTGTTTCTTGGGTTTCCGTTGGATGGTGTATGACGGTCGTGTGGCATCGCTTGGGGATGTACTGGTGCCCGCCTTTAGTTTCTGGCCTCCTCTGCTGGTGTATCCGTTGGTCTGCCTCATCATCTATTATCTGTCGGGTTATTACTTGCGTCCTTTCCAAAAGCCCTTATGGCGTGAGTTCTTGCGCACGTTTGCTTCGGCGGCTGTCATCTCGTTGTTATTCTTCTTTATCATCATCATTGATGATGTGGTGGTGAGTTACAACCGCTATCTGGGTTCGTTAGCTGTGCTTTTCGGCTTGCAGTTCGTGCTCAGTTATATTCCTCGTCTAACGATTACGTTGCTATCCCGTCGTCGCGGCATCTTACGTACGAAAATCGTGCACTCGATGGCGGAGGCGGAGGTGCTCAAGCCCGGGGAACAGGACGAGGTGATACTCGATTTGCCGCAGGGTTATACCGACCGTCAGTTATATGAGTTGATAGCGCAGCTCTATCCGTTGTCGTGCGAGATAAGTATGGTGCCGCGTGTGTATGATATGTTGACGGGTGCTGCGCGTATCAGTCACCTGGAATGTCCGTCGCTTATTCGCATCACGGAGCAGCACATGACGGATTCGGAGTTGTGTATCAAACGTGCGTTTGATATCGTCACTTCGGCCGCAGGTTTGGTACTTCTCTCGCCGCTTTTTGCTGTCATCGCGCTGCAGGTAAAGTGTTCGTCGCGCGGTCCTGTCTTTTATACGCAGCGCCGAATCGGATTATATGGTCTTCCCTTTGAGATTTGCAAGTTCCGCACGATGGTGGACCATGCGGAGAACGGTACCCCGCAAATCACATTGGACAACGATCCGCGTATCACGAAAATCGGTAAATGGTTGCGCAAGTATCGTCTGGACGAGTTGCCGCAGTTATGGAATATCCTTCGCGGTGACATGTCGATAGTGGGTCCCCGTCCCGAACGTCCGTATTTCATTGAGCAAATCATGGCGTCCGCTCCCTATTACTGCCTGCTGTACAAAGTGCGTCCGGGGCTTACCAGCTGGGGCCCTATCCGCGTCGGTTATACGGATACGATGGAGAAGATGATAGACCGCCTGAACGCGGATATCGTCTATGTGGAGAATATGTCGTTGCTGCTCGATGCAAAGATATTATTCTACACCGCAGGAGTTATCATTGGAGGGAAAGGGAAATAGTTGAGATGAGTTACGATGAAGCGATAAAGAAAGCTGAGGCGATTATTGCGCAGCTGGAGGCAGCGGAGGCATTGAGCATGGACGAGTATAAGCGCCTGGCCTCTGAAGCAACCGCATTGCTCAAACAATGCAAGGCCGCTATTGACGGTCTTTCTTCCGAATTGAATGTACAGTGAAATGTCACTCCTCGCTGAAATGGACGAGGACGTGGCGGTATGAATTGAAGATTTTGGACTTGGATACGAAGCCCAGGTATCGGCGGTCTTGGTCCACGACGGGCAGGTTCCATGCGCCCGTGTCTTCGAATTTCTCCATCACTTTCTCCATCGGCATATCCGACTTGAGGATGGCTAAGGGCGAGGTCATGAGTTGCTCGACCGTGAAGCGCTTGTATAGGCGCGGTTGGAACATGATATTCCGGACCTCGTCGAGAAGTAGGATACCACGCAGACGGCCTTTCCGGTCAATGACGGGGAAGATATTCCGCTTGCTCTCACTAATCACTTTGACCAATTCGCCTAATGTCATCTCCGGTTGGATGGGGATGAAGTCCGTTTCGAGGACATTATCCATCTTCAGCAGCGTAAGGACGTTGCGGTCTTTGTTATGTGTGAGTAGTTCGCCTTTCTGCGCCAGACGCATGGCGTACAGGGAGTGCGGTTCGAAAATCATGATGGTCAGGTAGGCGATGACGCTGACAATCATCAGTGGCATGAACAGGTGGTAACCGCCCGTCAGTTCGGCGATGAGAAAGATGCCGGTCAGCGGCGCATGCATGACGCCGGACATGAGTCCCGCCATGCCCACGAGGGCGAAATTCGTCTCGGGCACCATCAGTCCGCAGAGGTTCATGATGCGCGCAGTGACGAAACCTACGATAGCTCCCATGAAAAGCGAAGGAGCGAATATACCACCGACACCGCCACCGCCGTTGGTTGCCACAGACGCCACAATCTTCACGAAGATGATAGCGATGAAATAGACAAGGATAATCAGTTGTGTGTTGAGCGTCGAGAGACCCGCGTAGAACTCCGTGGGCACGAGGTATTTCTCGAACGGACTGTTATGCAGCGCGCTGAGGCTGTCGCCGTTGATGAGTTGGAGGATGACATCATACCCCTCGCCGTAGAGCGGCGGGAAGAGGAAGATGAGCATGCTCAAAGTCAGTCCTCCGAGGAGAATCTTCAGCCCCGTCGAGCGCACGTTATGCTTCATCCACTGCTCAAGCGTGTTCATGCCTCGCGTGAAATAGAGACTGGCAAATCCGCACACGACGCCTAAGATGAGATACCAAGGGATGCGATGGACGAGGAAGGGCTCTTCCGCGTTTAGCGGGAACATCGGTTGGACACCCGTGAGGATGTACGAGAGGGCGGTAGCGGTGACGGACGAGATGAGTAGCGGGGCTACAGACGTCATCGTGAGGTCCATCATCAGCACTTCGAGGGTGAAGACGAGACCCGCGATAGGGGCTTTGAAGATACCACCTATGGCACCGGCTGCACCGCAACCGATCATCAGCATCATCGTCTTCTGGTCCAAGCGGAAAGACTTCGCGAGGTTCGAACCGATAGCGGCACCCGTGAGCACGATAGGCGCCTCGGCGCCGACGGAACCGCCGAGACCGATAGTCAGTCCCGAACCGACGATGGACGACCACATGTTATGCGCCTTGATGATGGATTTGCGCTGTGAGATGGCATAGAGGATTTTCGTGATACCATGCGAGATGTCGTCCCGCACGACATACTTGACGAAAAGCGCCGCAAGAGTGATGCCGATAACCGGTGTGATGAGGTACCACCATGTATGTCCGCCTGAGATGAGATGCTCCTGCACGAACCACTGGATGAGGTGGATGAACGATTTGAGGATGGCTGCGGCTGCGGCGGAGAAAGCACCTACGAAGAATGACAGGAGAAGCACTAAATGCTTCTCGCTCACATGGCGTTCACGCCATTCAATCATTCTGTCGTAGAACTTATTCATCCCAGCCTATTCCTTTGTATTTGGTGAGGTCCCACTCTTCTTCCACTTCGTTGAGGTAGATAGTGCCTTCTTCTTCGGTCATCTCGGACCTGTCTAACACGTCGGGTTCCTCCGATTCGATACGCGTGATGTCAATCGGCGCGTGCGAAATCTCGATGACTTGGTTCTGCTCCTTGTTGAGTTCGGTCCACAAGGCGTCTTTGAGTTCGTCAATGCCCTGCCCCGCAACGGCCGAGATGAAGACCACAGGAAGGTCGAGTTTCTGAAGGGCTTTGGAGGCCTTCAGTTTTTTCAGGTCTTTCTCGTCAAGGGTGTCGCACTTGCTGATGGCGAGGATACGCGCCTTGGTGAGCAGTTCGGGGTTGTACTGCTCGAGTTCGTGGAGCAGTATTTTGTACTCTTTGAGAATGTCTTCGCTTGTGGCGGGCACCATGAATAGTAGCACCGCATTGCGCTCTATATGGCGCAGGAAACGCAGACCGAGCCCTTTGCCCTCACTGGCGCCCTCGATGATACCCGGGATGTCCGCCATGCAGAACGAGCGGCCGTCGCGATAGGACACGATGCCCAACTGCGGGGTGAGGGTGGTGAAGGGGTAGTCGGCTATCTCGGGTTTCGCTGCAGAAACGACGCTGAGCAGTGTCGATTTGCCCGCGTTCGGGAATCCGACAAGACCTACATCCGCCAGCACTTTGAGTTGCATGATGACGGTGCGCTCTTGTGCGGGTTCGCCGGGCTGCGCGTAACGCGGGGCCTGGTTGGTAGCCGTGCGGAAATGCCAGTTGCCTAAACCTCCGCGGCCGCCCTTGAGCAGCACCACGCGTTCGTCATGGTGCTTCACCTCGCAGATGAACTCACCCGTCTCGCCGTCATAGACCACGGTGCCGCAGGGCACTTCGATAATCTTGTCCTCGCCGTCTTTTCCGAACGAACGGCTCTGCCCGCCTTTGCCTCCGTCCGTTGCCATGATGTGCTTCTGGTACTTGAGGTGGAGCAGCGTCCATAGGTTCCGGTTGCCGCGCAGGATGACGGAACCGCCCTTGCCGCCGTCACCGCCGTCAGGTCCACCCTTCGGCAGGTATTTGGCACGATGAAGGTGCATACAGCCTGCGCCGCCCTTTCCAGAGCGGCAGTAAATCTTGACGTAGTCGATGAAGTTGGCGGCCATGGTGTGAATGGTTGGCGGTTAACGGTTGGTGAGGAGGAATATCATTCGCTGTATCTGCTGGAAGACATCCTCCATCGAGTAGTTGCCGTTGATGGCGAAATAGTTCCCTTGGTGCAGGTAGTATTCGGCCACCGGTTCTGTTTGGGTGTGATAGACAGCGATGCGATGACGGATGGTATTGAGTTTGTCATCTGCGCGTCCGCTCACTTTTCCGCGGTCGATGAGGCGTTGTATGAGCAGCTGCTCGTCCACCATGAGGTCAATCATGATAGCCTCCATCCGGTATTTCTTGAGCAGTTCGGTGAACGCTTCGGCCTGCGCCACGGTGCGGGGATAGCCGTCGAAAATAATGCCTTTGCAGTCCTTGGGCAGATGAGAGATGTAATTCTCTATTACGCCGTACATCATCTCGTCGGAAACCAGGTTACCTTTGGAGATGAGTGTGTCGATTTGCTTTCCCAACTCGCTTCCGGTAGCAATCTCGGCACGAAGGACGTCACCTGTGGAGAGGTGATGCAGACCGTACTTCTTAACAATAAGTTCGGATTGTGTGCCCTTACCGCTGCCCGGGGCACCGCATAAAATGATATTCAACATCGGAGAATAGTATAAACAGACGAAAAAAACGAGTTGCCCCACTTAATGGGCAACTCGTAATGGTAGCTACATTGCCAGATTAAAGAGCGAATTTTGCACCCGGTTTAATTCTAACAACCTTGCGTGCCGGGATGTTGATAGCCTCACCGGTGCGCGGGTTTTTAGCCTTGCGAGCAGCTTGGTTCTTAACTGCGATAGAAGCAATGCCGATGAGCTGTACGCTCTCACCTTTCTTAACTGCCTCAACAGCTGCGTCGATAGCTGCATCGAGAACTTTTGCTGCCAATACTTGGGAAACCTCAGCCTTCAAAGCTGCTTTCTTGATAAGTTCAGATTTGTTCATAATGTAGAGATTTAAAAGTATTAATAAAGTGAATTAATAGTTTTCTTTCGAAATACGCTTGCAAAGTTACAACTTTTTCTTTATACTACCAACACTTTGGGCAAAAAAAATCACTTTTTCTGCAAAAAAAATGCATTTTTTGTGTTTTTTGGCTCATTTTATGCATATATGTCGTAAAAAAACAGTACTTTTGCACCCGTTATGCGTAATATTCCTACAGTGACACGCTATCTGCTGATAGCCAATTTTGTGATTTTTCTCCTTGCCGGCATGTTCGAGCGTCATGGAGTTGATTTGAATACGTTGTTCGGTTTGCATTATTATACAGCGGATTCTTTCCACTGGTGGCAGCCGTTGACGTACATGTTCATGCATGCGAACTTCAGTCATATCTTTTTTAATATGTTCGCAGTCTGGATGTTTGCTCCGATGATTGAGAATGAGTGGGGGGCGCCTCGTTTCGCGATTTATTATCTGGTATGCGGATTAGGTGCGGCATTTGTACAAGAAGTGGTGTGGTCAATGATGTTGGCCAACATGAGTGTGCATTATGATGCGGCAGCATTGACTCACATGGCTTATTTCCTGAATACCGTCGGTGCTTCCGGCGCGGTGTTCGGTATCCTGTTCGCATTTGGATGGCTGTATCCGGAAACACCGATGTTTATCCTCTTTCTGCCTATACCGATACGCGCGCGTACGTTCGTTATAATATACGCACTCATCGAACTCTTTGCGGGACTTGGGGCGGTTGCCGGTTTTACGGCGGACAATGTAGCCCATTTCGCCCACTTGGGAGGCCTGTTTTTCGGCTGGTTGTTGATTCTATACTGGCGGAAGACCAATTGGCGCGAACCCCGGGAGTGCTGGGATGCGTTGATGGATAAAATAGGCATCCATCGTCGCTTGGATAGCACCAAGGACGATGGACGGTTCGATAATTACCATTACCACAAACGCCTGTAGTTCTTACAGCGCTTGGAGTGTCCGGCAGAGCCAGCGGTAACAGCGTTCGGTGGACGGGATGGAGAGTTTCTCCTGCGGCGAATGGACGCCTACCATCTGCGGCCCGAAGGACACCATGTCGAGGTACGGATATTTCTCAAGGAAGAGTCCGCACTCCAGTCCGGCGTGGATAGCCAGCACTTGCGGTTCGGACTTGAAGAGGTCCGTGTACGCTTTTTTCGTGATTTCTAACAGTTGTGAGTCGGGGTTGGGTGCCCATCCCGGGTAACCGTCGCCGTGTGTCACCTCGTCGCACGCCATCGAGAGCGCCTGTTCTACAGCCCATTTGAGATGGTGTTTCGCCGGCTCTTTGGAGGAACGCTGCGAGGTGTTCACTTCGATATAGCCCTCTTTCATCTTGATAGAGGCAAGATTCGTGCTTGTCTCGACGAGTCCCGGCATCTCTTTGCTCATCGCAATCATTCCGTGCGGACATTCGCAAAGCGCCATGATGAGGCGGTAAGCCTTTTCGGACGGGATGACGGTCTCCGGCAGGTCGCAGGTCTCGAGGTCCAGACAAATGTCTTTCTCCACTTCGCCGAAGACGCCTTCCATCTGCGCAACGAAATGGTTCCACTCGATACGTATCTGCTCTTTGTAAGCCATTGGAATGACGATGACTGCTTCCGCTTCGCGGGCAATGGCATTGCGCAGGTTGCCGCCGTTGATAGATGCCAGTTGCAGTTCCGTCTGCGGCCAAATACGGGCGAGGAACCATACGATGAACTGGTTTGCGTTCGCACGACCTTTGTTGATATCATCGCCCGAGTGCCCGCCGAGCAGCCCTTTCACGGAGATACGGACTGCAATCGATGATGGCTCATGGCTGATGGCGGACGGCTCATAATGCATCTTCGCGAGAGTGTCGATACCTCCTGCGCAACCGATGAATATCTGACCGTCGTCTTCGGAGTCAAGGTTGATGAGCCGTTTGGCTTTCAGCATCCCGTCTTGCAGTTTGAGGGCGCCGGTGAGTCCGGTCTCTTCATCTACGGTAAAGAGACACTCAATAGCGGGATGTTGCACGTTCGGGTCGGTGATAGCGGCAAGCGCCATGGCGATACCGATGCCGTCGTCCGCACCGAGGGTTGTTCCTTTGGCTTTGAGCCACTCGCCGTCCACATAAGTCTGGATAGGGTCCGTGAGGAAGTTATGCTGCACATGGCCGTCTTTCTCAGCCACCATGTCCATGTGTGCCTGCAGGATCACACCCTCATGGTCTTCATAACCGGGCGTGGCGGGCACGCGCATGATGACGTTCATGGCTTGGTCTGCCACACATTCGATACCATGGGCTGCTGCAAAATCGCACAGCCATTTACTGATTTGTTCCTCGTGTTTCGAAGGACGAGGCACTTGGTTGATTTGAGAGAAAATCTCAAAGACGTTCTTGGGTTCCATATTTGAGTAGTTTTAGTTGTCTGTTGAAGCGTATATGATAGCAAACTGCAGGGATGGCGAGGGCGATGATGAATGCCATCCACATGCCTTTGGCGCCGAGTCCGAAGTAGAAAGTGAGTGCCAGGCCTAACGGCAGCGCGATGCCTATATACGAGAAGAGGGCAATCCGCATGGGCACGCGTACATCCTGTATCCCGCGCAGCATCGCCGCGCCGATACACTGGAGGCCGTCGGCATACTGGAATAGTCCGCCGATAAGGAGCAGCGTCGAAGCGATAGGTATCACTTCCTGGTCATTGGTGAAGATATAGGGGATGTAGTTGCGTCCGATAATCATAAAAGCCGCGCCGATAGTGTTCATCAGCAGGCATAGATGGACGGATGCGTGGCTTGCCATCTTCACCGCATGCAGGTCGCCTTTACCTAACTGATGGGAGACGCGGATGGTGGTGGCGGAACCGATGCCGAGGGCAAGCATGAACGTGAGGTCGCATATCTGGTTCGCGATATGATGCGCCGCAAGTGCCTCTTTGTTTATCCAGCCGATGATGACGAATGAGGCGGTGAAAAGAAAGGCTTCGGAGAATGACTGTAAGCCTATCGGAGTACCGATTGTCAGCAGATGTTCCACCTCCCGGCGGGTGATGAGGTGCGTGCGCATGGCTGTGAGATACCTGCGCCATTCGGTCTTGCACATCATCGCCGCATAGAAGCATATCGGCATCAGACAGCGGGCGATGAGGGTCGCCCAACCTGCGCCTTCCGCGCCCATCGCAGGGAAACCCCAATGACCGAAGATAAATACCCAGTTGAGACCTATATTGAGCAGGTTGCACCCTACTGTTATCATCATCGCTACAAACGTGTTTCCGAGTCCTTCGAGGAACTGCTTGGAGAAGCTGAACAGCATGAAGGGGATGATAGAGAGCACAATCAGTATATAATATGGGCGCGCGCATGCGACAACTTCAGGCTCCTGACCGAAACTGTCCAGATGGGGTATACACGGAACCAGAATGGCCAGCGCGGTAATACACATGATGCCGGTGAAAACAAGGCCGTTGATAAGATAGGAACTTATCTGCTCATGCTTGTGCGCTATCTCTTCCTCCGTCGTGCCTTCTGCTATCAGGCGCTCCAGCCGTCCGTGTACATGCCCCACGAGCGGCGTGATACCCATCACTGCACCCATGGCGAACACCATGACGGTGAAGAAGATGGCGTTGGAGAAAGAGACCGCCGCCAGGTCCGCAGTACCGTAATGCCCCACCATGACCGAGTCAAAGAAACCCACCATTGCGGCACCTAACTGAGTGAGCATGACGGGGAAAGCCACCTTCAGGTTGCGTTTGTAATATGGCAGATATGTGGAAAAAGAGTACATTGCGGGTACAAAGATACTGCTTTTTTTGTATATATCAAAAAAAATGTAAAAAATTAAGCGTTTCATTTGGCGAATAAGAAAATTTTTACTAATTTTGCAGCATAAAACACTTCATGTTATGCGGAAAAGTCTTTTCTTATTGCTTGCGGTAGCGGCGTTCTGTGCTTGCGGCCGCCGTCCTGTACAAGTTGTTCGCGCTACCACGACGGCTATCCCCGTTGATGCTTCGGCGGACGCTATTGAGGATAAGGACTATCTCGCGCAGTTGGCGCCGGTCAAACAAGCGCTGGAGCGTGAAATGGATGTGCAGATCGGCTACGCGCCGGAGAGGTTATGGGTGGGTGCGCCTGAATGTCCGATGTTGAACTGGGCCACCGACGCTTTATGGGAGGCGGCGAAGAAAGTCTATGACGGACGTGTGGACATCGCTATCGTGAATATGGGTGGCATGCGCTGCGAATGGCAGGCAGGGCCGGTCACCAAGGGAAACGTCTTCGAACTCATGCCTTTTGACAACCAACTGGTGGTGCTTACCTTGAAAGGAAATGATATCCTCGACCTCTGCGAGTCGTTCGCTCGTTATGGCGGACAAGGGGTGGCAGGAATGCGCGTGAAGACGGTCGATGGTAAGTTGGCGGACGTCCGCGTTGCCGGAAAAGCGGTGGACCCGAAAGCATATTACACGGTGGCTACCAGTGACTATCTGTCCGGAGGAACTGACCACATGGACGCTCTGACGCGTTATGTGGACTGCTGGAATAGCGAACTGAAGATACGGGAGTTGTATTTACAGGCGGTTCGTGAGCAGGACACCATCCGCGCCGCAGTGGATGGTCGAATGACCATGTTGCCATAAGGGCAGGTTATGCTCTACGTGCCCGAAGGGGGCATTGAAAAGAACGGGGTAGTCGTATTCCGCGACTGCCTCTTTTATTGTCTCATAGACAGAGCAACCCATCAACGGGTCGTCTTCGCAATCCGTGAACTGACCGACGATGAGTCCGCTCAGGTTGGCGAGTGCGCCGCTCATCTTAAGATTCCGCATCATGCGGTCGATATGATAGTGCCGCTCGCAGATATCTTCTATCAACAGGACAGGCCTCTGAATACTGATGGCTGAATGCTGAATGCTGAAATTCGTTCCCTGCAGTCCGTATAGCACGGATAGGTTGCCGCCGATCAGCAACCCTTCTGCTTCGCCGAAACGGTTCAGGGGATGACTCTCCCAGCGGTAGCATAACTCTTCACCTTCTATCGCGCGGCGGAAAGTGCGAAGTTCTTCGCTCTCTTCCGGCAGGGTGGCGATGTGCTTGCACATGATACTGTGGAGCGACGGCTGCCGGCTGATAGCGGATAGCTGATGTAGCGCCGTGATGTCACTGAAGCCGATGACGGGTTTGGTGATGGGAGGAATGCGGTCGAGGATGCGTTGCAGACCGTACCCGCCGCGCGCACAGAGGATGGCATCTACGGATGGGTCTTGGATGGCGTCTGTGAGGTCCGATAGACGAGCCTCATCCGTACCGGCAAAACGCCCGCAGACCTCGCGTGCGTGCACGCCTACGCTCACTATATATCCCCATGCGCGCAGACGCGCGCACGCCTCGTCGATATACGAGGGGTCTATAACGCCGGAAGGAGATATGATACGGATGTGATGAATGCCTTTCATCTTTCACCTTTCATCTTTCACCTTTCATGAATACACTTTGTATTCAATCCAGTTCACGAAGCGTTTGGGCAGCAGGCGCTCGAGGAAGCACAGCACACGGTAACCGAAGCCGCCTACATATTGCGGTCGCGGACTGCGGCTGGAAGCGATATGATAGAATAGTTTCGCCATTTGGCGCGGAGCCATGCCTGCGCGCTCGTCGCGCTCCATCGTCGTGATGGCCTTTTGCGCTCCGCAATAGACATCTTCGCCCGCAGTGCTCTTCTCCCGCGCGTCCGTGAAACCGGTACTCACGTCACCCGGCATCATCACACTCACGTAGATGCCGAATGGCTTCACCTCGTTCGCTAACGCTAATGCCATCGCGTTGATAGCGGCTTTGGAAGCGGAGTAGAACGACTGAAAAGGAACGGCGAGGATAGCGGCGACGGAGGAAGTGTAGATGATTCGTCCGTAGCGCTGCTTACGCAGTTGTGGCAGCACCGCCTGCGTGAAACGCACCGCACCGAGGAAATTGACATCCATCTGGTGCTCTACCTCTTTGATATCCGTGAACTCGACCGGACCCGAGATGCCGAAACCGGCGTTGGAGATGACTACATCTATCGTCTCGGTCATGGATAGTACCTGCGCGATGGCTTGCTGCGTGCTCTCTTCATCGCAAACGTCGCAGAAGACGTGCACTATTTCCCCCTTTGTACCGGGTACCTCTTCTCTTGGTATATCCTTTCCGTGCCGGCTCAACTCAAAAACACGCCAGCCCCGCTCTGCGAAGAGCGAGGCTGTTGCTTTGCCTATTCCTGAACTACCACCTGATATAACTAATGTTCGCATATCAATACTCTATCAGTGTAACGGTCTATACTCTATCAGGTCGCAGACAGGTCTGTTTTACATCTGCGGCGCTCCTTCTCTGAGCACTCTCGCGATAATCTCCACTGCCTCGTCGATGACCGGCTCGGTGTGAGTGGCCATCAGCGTTGTACGCAGCAGGCACTCGCCTTCTACGCAAGCCGGCGCGATAACGGGGTTCACATACACGCCCTCGTCGAACATCTTCTTGCCGAAATACAAGGTGTCCAAAGTCTTGTAGGTGAAGATAGGCACGATAGGCGTCGGAGCCTCGATAATCTTCACACCAGCTTTGATGAGTTGTTTCTGGAAATATTTCGCGATATGCATCAGGCGCTCCGGACGCTGCGGGTCTGCAATCAGTTGGTGCAGGGCCTCGAGAGCCGTGGCTGCCGAGCAGGGCGTGATGGAGGCGGAGAAGATAAACGGACGACTCACGTGACGCAGCCAGTCTGCTACGCGGTGAGAAGCTAACATACATCCGCCGATGGACGCTAAGGATTTCGAGAAGGTCAGCATCGTGATATCCACTTTGTCGGTCAGGCCGAAATGCGCCGCGGTACCGCGACCGCCGGGACCTAACACGCCGAAACCGTGGGCGTCGTCCACCATCACACGCGCACCGTATTTCTCTGCCAACGCGCATATCTGCGGCAGTTTGCAGATGTCGCCGCGCATCGAGAACACACCGTCCGTGATGATGAGTTTGCCGGCCTCCTCAGGGATGGACTTGAGCTGACGCTCAAGATCCAGCATGTCCGAGTGACGGTAGCGGAGAACCTTCGCGTAACTCAAACGGCACGCATCATAGATGGATGCATGGTTCTCACGGTCGTTAAGGATATAGTCATCCTTACCGCAGATAGCGGAGATGATGGCGAGGTTGGTCTGGAAACCCGTCGAGACGGTCATACACTCCTCGTAACCCGTGAACTCCGCAATCTCCTTCTCGAGTTGCAAGTGCAGATCCAACGTACCGTTGAGGAAGCGGCTGCCACTCACGCCTGTGCCGTATTTGTCCAGCGCAGCGTGGCCGGCTTTAATCACCGCTTCGTTCTCCGTGAAACCAAGGTAGTTGTTGCTACCGAGCATGATAACACGGTGGTTCTCCATCTGCACGATAGGAGCCTGACGGCTCTCCAACTCGTGGAAGTACGGATAGATTCCTAATTTGCGGACCTGCTTGAGAGTCTCAAAATGGTCGCATTTTTCAAATAGATCCATAAATTGATTGGTCATTGGCCATTGGTCGTTGGTCATTGGTCGCCGGAAATGGTCAAACGACAAACGACAAACGACGAACGACTATTACAATACATTCAGTTCTTTCAGAATAGCAGTGGTTTTGCGAACGGCAGCTTCGCTCTCGCGCAATTTGGCCTCTTCTACATCCGATAACTTCAACTCCAGGATTTTCTCGATACCGTTCTTGCCGATGATACAGGGAACACCGATGGTGATGTCCTTCATGCCGTATTCGCCTTCGAGGGCTGCGGAGCAAGGAATCATCTTCTTCTGGTCCTTGATGATAGCCTCTGCTACGGAAGCGGCTGCTGCACCCGGAGCCATCCATGCACTCGTGCCGAGCAGACCTGTCAGCGTAGCACCGCCTACCATCGTGGCTTTCACTACCTCTTCGATTTCTTCAGCGTTCAGGAACTCACGTACGTTGATACCTTTGTATGTCGCAAACGAGGTCAACGGAATCATCGTGGTGTCGCCGTGACCGCCGATAACGAAACCTTCTACGTCGTTGGCGTTGCATTTCAGCGCTTTGCTCAGGTTGTATTTGAAGCGGGCGCTGTCAAGCGCACCACCCATACCGATGACGCGGTTACGCGGCAGACCGAGCGCATGAAGCGTCAGGTAAGCCATCGTGTCCATCGGGTTGGATACAACTACGAGAATCGCGTTCGGACTGTATTTGAGAACTTGGTCGCAAACGCTCTTCACGATACCTGCGTTCACGCCTATCAGCTCCTCACGTGTCATACCCGGTTTGCGGGGAAGACCCGAAGTGATGATGACTACATCACTGCCTGCTGTCTTGCTGTAATCGCTGGTAACACCCTCGACTACGGTGTCAAAGCCCATCAGCTGAGCCGTTTGCATAATGTCCATGGCTTTGCCCTCGGCAAAACCCTCTTTGATATCAATCAGACAAACTTCATTAGCCACCTCATTGACGGCCAATACATTGGCGCACGTAGCTCCTACGTTTCCTGCGCCTACAACTGTAACTTTTGACATAATGTGTATATAAATTTAAAGATTAAACTCGTGTTTAATAGAGATTGAATTCGTAAATAGCGTGCAAAGATACAACAAATATTTGGAATATACAAGAATTTGGACAATAAAATGTAATTTTATTTATATTTTAGCGGCAAAATGCGTGTAATTCGCACTAAAATGCGAACGTATCTTCGAAAGGTTCCCTTTTAGGGTAGTTGGTCGAAGGTACAACAAATATTTGTTTACTAATTTTGCATTTATGCAAGTTTTTTAAAAAGAAATGTATTTTTTTTCTTTATTTTGTCAAAAATATTCACAAATTCATGTCCCTTTATGCTTCAAAATCCCTCCGTCTTGCATTTTAATTTGCATATATCAGAAAAAAGCAGTACCTTTGCCGCTGCAAAGGTTTTAAGCAACCTCTCCCGTCGCTTCCCGACGTTAAACAGAAGGACATAATAAAAAGGCGTTTATTGACGCTTGTTTTGGTTTTACGGAAATCTGGTAAATTTCTTCCCCTGAAACAAGAGAGTGCAATAAACGTTCATGGATATGTATTTTATCACGCAGATAGTGCGTGTGTTACATATCAGCGTGGACGTTATTGTTTATTCTTGGGAAAAAGGTTTACCAGAGCCTCGTAAAAGGGAATAAGCAAATAAGGTTCCACGCTTTTAATTTGTACTAACGGGACTTGCGGAGCCCATTCCCAAAACTTAATAAAGTTATGGATAAAAGATCTACGAATTTATTAATCTCTCGTGCAAAAATCTTTTTGCTTGCCGGATTGGTGGGCGGAATGACAGCGTGTAAGGATGGCATAGAACCGGAAACACCGTCAACACAACAAGCGGCACAAACAACGAAAAATGTCAGTGATGATTCACAAGGTTCTCAAGATTCGTTCATGAAACACCTTTCCAATGTTGGTGCATCAAGTTTCTATTCTGATAAATCAGTAGAATTTGTGCCTTTTATGAATGGAAATAATGTTGCCGGTATATATCTAAAAGAGCATGGGGGCAATTCAGCCCACGGTTGGCGTTACGGTTCTGATAATGTTCAAGTTTTGGATCGTAATAATATTGCTTCAACAGACGGAATAGTTTCGTTTGATGTAGATAATTACAACTTCATTGCTCTGGATTATAATACATTTAGAATGTGGAATATCGAAAATGTACCTGCAGACGATTATTTGTCTAAATTCAGCGGGATGTCAACTGAAGTATTAGCACAGACAGCAAAAGACTCTTTGATTGCTGCTCATGCTGACATAGAATATGCAAATGGTATATATGATGCTATTACAACAGGTGTCTGCCAGTGGCAAGAAGATTATAGTAAAATAACTTTAGTATCCAAAGGTGCCAAAGCAGGCTTTTTAAAGCATTCTGATTTTGGTTTTAAACAAGGTCCTACAAAAATCGCTGGCACAACAGATAAGTTTGAAACAGCGCCATATATCGGTGGCGTTGAATCAAAACGTGTAAAAAATCCAAACGCGCCGGTGTTTTTTGAAGGAATTGCATATGTGTCTGTAATGCCAATAAGTGATATTCAAAATCCATGGATTCGTGGTGGTTTGGTTGGTACCGGACTTCATGTCTTCGAAACAGATTCTATGATGGCAAGTTACGGTTATGGTATTGATGCTGATACGCTGAGAATGCATTTTAATAAATGGTATCATGTTGCAATAATAAGACGGCATGCAGACAATAAAATCAAATTTGTATTTGGTGGTTATCCTGCATTTACTGATTTTGAAGAAAGAATATGGGGGGTAAAATCAAATGATGTATCTTACGTTGATGCCAAAGAAACCAAGGTGCCGAACGGACTTGTGCACTATTCGTATGTTTCGGAAACGCCGGAATATTCTTTGTATCTTTCCGAATCCGAACCATTGTTTTATAGTGGCAAGACAGATACAGGAACAGGTTTGGAAAATGTGTATTGTAATGCCCCAAGAAAAAATCGTACAGCCAATGATTCTACATTACCAGATGAAGTTGTTGTGAGTGCTACTTATAAAGAATATACACCTGATATGGTTTCAATCAAGGGCGTAGAAATAAGCATTATCTTTGGTGGCAGAAGAGATAAAACGAGATAAATTAGTAGAATAAACTGCGGCTAAGAAATAAATAACGGCGTTTAAATACGCCCAAAGACAAAAATGCGGTTCTGCTTGGACCGCATTTTTGAGGTGTTTGCATAGGCATTGCATAGCAATTGCCTCCGAGATTGCCCCTTGATTGCCTCCGTCAACTTGTTCGTAATGCGCGGCAATACCCACATGGCTGCGCCGCCATACATCCCTTCCTTTTAGGGAAGGGCTTGGGTTTGGCATTTTTTTTCTCACTCCCTCATGAGAGCAATCTGCTTCCGTTTAGCTTCCGTTTAGCTATGCGTTAGCATGGCGGACCAAAGGATCACCCAATAATCCCCCAAGGATCACCCAAGGATGGCGACCGGATTTTGTACAAAACACGCTTTCACTGTATATATACATAGTATATATACATATTTTGTTTATTTATCTTCAAAAAACTATAAACTTTCAAACTACAATACTTCTCTAAACTCTAATCTCTAAACTCTAAACTAAATATAATACTTCGGCACTTCCGATTGCGGGAATGTCTACGTTTACGTAGATAGTATATACCCTCTCGAAACCATTCTTTTGCGAATGGGTACGCAAAAGCATGTTGGCATGGGAGCCATTGTTTCGAAGGGTATATACGCTATCTGTATAGCTTCAGGCATTCCCTCAATCAAGGAGTAAACTCCTTAAAAACAAATAAAAAACGCTCAAAACTTGCATATATGCAATTTTTGTAGTACCTTTGCACCCGATTTTAATTAGGAGTATTATGCGTAAATATCTTCTTATACTGACAATAGGTCTGCTGATGCCGCTCTGGCTGATGGCGGATGACGTGGTATATATCACTACGGACCAGTTCCGCGAGCGGGTTTTTGACTACAAAACCGGCAAGGAATGGTCATTCAAGGGCGACAAACCCTGCGTCATCGACTTCTATACCACTTGGTGCGGGCCGTGCAAGCGCTTGGCTCCTATCATGGAGGAGTTGAGTCAGCAGTATTGCGACAAAGTGGTGTTCTACAAGGCGGATACCGAGCTCGAGCGCGAACTGGCGTATGTCTTCGGCATCAACTCCATTCCGCAGGTTCTCTACATCCCTGTAGAGGGCAAGCCGATGATGCTCAAGGGCTTGTATCCCAAAGAAGAGATCGTGCGCATCATCGAGGACTTCCTTCTTAAAACAGACAACTGACCATGCAGGTAGAATTTGCGTTGCTTATATTGTCGCTGTTGTTCTTTGTCAGCATCTTTGCGGACAAAATCGGCTATAAATACGGTGTACCGGCCTTGCTTCTGTTCCTCGTGGTAGGAATGTTCTTCGGTTCCCACGCCATGACCTCGCTGATGGGCATGAAGGGCGTGGAGATAGAGATTGGCACAGCGCAGGCCTTGAGTACCATGGCGATGTGTATCATCCTCTTCAACGGCGGTCTGGAGACCAAACTCAGTGATATCAAGTCGGTGCTTGCGCCCGGAATCGTGTTAGCCACGGTGGGTGTGTTGCTCACGTGTTTCATCACGGGTACCATCATCTATTACGTCTTTGGTTGGATACACGCGGTGGCGAGTGTGTCCATATGGATGGCGCTGCTCATGGCGGCCACGCTCTCCAGTACCGATAGCGCCAGCACCTTCTCTGTCCTCCGTACCAACGGCATCGGGCTCAAGCATAACTTGCGTCCGCTGCTTGAGTTGGAGTCCGGCGCTAACGACCCCATGGCTTATGTCCTGACAACCACGTTCATAGGAGTGGTGCTCAACTTGCAGACCATCCGGGGACTGGTGGGGGACGTGACAGCCCTCTCTATCATCCAGACCATCGTCGTGCAGCTCGTCATGGGTACGGTGCTCGGATTAGCCTTTGGCTACGGACTGGTATATCTGATGCGGCGCGTGAAACTGGGCAACGAGTCCTTGTATCCGATCATGATTCTCACGGCGTGTATCTTCATCTTCGCCATCACCTATTACCTGCAAGGAAACACCTATCTGGCGGTGTATGTCGCCGGACTGATAATAGGCAATAACAAGTTCACGCGCAAGCGTCAGACCAAGTCGTTCTTCAACGGGCTCACATGGCTCAGCCAATTGGTGATGTTCCTCATGTTGGGTCTGATGGTGAACCCGTCCGAACTGCTGGACTATCATGTATGGTTTCCGGGCCTCATCATCAGCGTTGTGATGTTAGGTATCTCACGACCGATAGCGGTCTTTGTATGTATGCTGCCCTTCAATAAGCAGTACCGCCAGCGCGACCGCCTCTTGCTCGAGTGGGTGGGACTCAAAGGAGCCGTGCCTATCATCTTCGCCATCATGTGTAAGGCAAGCGGTGTTCCGTACGCCGATCTGCTTTTTAATGTCGTCTTCCTCTGTACGCTCATTTCCCTGCTCACACAAGGCACGACACTCACCGCCGTGGCAAAAAAACTGAACTTGGCAATAGAGCAGGTTGAAGAACACAAACTCGAGCATTTCGATATGGACCTGCCGGATGAGATTCAGTCATCCGCACGCGAAGTGGAAGTGACGGAGAAAATGCTTGAGACAGGTAAAACGCTGCGCGAGATAAAAATCCCGCCGAAGACCCTTATCGTCATGGTGCGTCGTCAGGAAGACTTCTTCGTGCCCACCGGAGCCAGTGAACTTGCCGTAGGTGACCAACTGCTCGTCATCAGCGATAAAGACGCCGAAGCAACCTACAAGCACATGACCGACGAGGCGGAGGAAGAGGCACTATGGCGCGCAGAGATGCGCCAGCACATGCGCGACCGCGTCAATCGACTCACTTCTTGGATGCATAAGAAAAAGAAAAACAATGCACAATGAACAAAGCGTCATGGCGGCTTTGGTACGATTTTATAGGTCTGTACGGACTCTACGAATTAGTACCGAACCTACTACCAGCCCTTTGTTAATTCTTAATTTTTAATTAATATAATGAAGACGATAGTCTTTCTCACCGGTGCGACAGGCACCATGGGCTTCGCCGGAATGACGGAGATTCTCCGTTACCCCGAGCGTTATGAGTTGCGCATCCTGGCGCGCCCGAGCAAGAAAAACAAGGAACTGCTTGCGCCCCTCTTGACTCTCCACTCTCAACTTCATGTCATCTGGGGCGACCTCACCAGGTACGAAGATGTGCTCAAAGGTGTCTCGGGTGCCGACATTGTGTTGCACGTGGGCGGAATGGTCTCGCCGCAGGCGGACTATCGTCCGAAAGCCACGCTGCGTACGAATATCACCGCAGCGGAGTTTGTCACCAAGGCCGTTCTTGCGCAGCCCGAAGACCAGCAACCGAAAGTGGTGTATGTCGGCTCTGTCGCGCAGATGGGTGACCGCCGCGAACCGCTCCATTGGGGACGTGCGGGAGACCCGATTTGTGTCTCGGCCTACGACCATTACGGACTGACCAAGGCTCTCGCCGAGCGCATCATCACCGGCTCCGGCATCAAGACCTGGGCCTCGCTGCGGCAGTCGGGCATCCTCTATCCCGCCATCCTCAGGAATTTTGACCCCATCATGTTCCATGTGCCTATCCGCGGCGTGCTCGAGTGGGCAACTGTAGAGGACAGCGGACGACTGTTGGAGCGCGTGTGCCGCCCCGAAGTGCCGGATGAGTTCTGGAATAACTATTATAACATCGGTTCGGGCAAGGAATACCGCCTGTCGAATTATGAGTTCGAGTGCCTTTTGCTCAAGGCTGTGGGATGTCCCGAACCCGAGAAGATTTTCAATGCCGACTGGTTCGCCACCCGTAATTTCCACGGAATGTGGTATTTGGATGGTGACCGCTTGGAGGAACTGCTCCATTTCCGCGCGAACGAACCTATTGAGGACTATTTCGCGAAGATGGCGAAGGCTTCGTCATTGCCTTGGAGCATTAAATTTGCCGCCAAGACACGCATCGCCAAACTCTTCCCGCATTGCATCAAAATCGTCATGCGCCAATTGGCGAACAGTAAAGAGCACGGTACACAGTGGTGGATTAGAAAGGTGAAAGATGAGCGGTTAAAGGCGAAAGTTGAGAAACGCATTGCGGCGTACTACGGCAGCCTCGAAGCTTACAAAGCCATTCCCGATTGGAAGCATTTCGACGTCAGCCATAATAGCGAAAAAGCCGTCCTGCTTGACCATGGCTACGACGAGTCCAAACAGGTGGAGCAACTCACCGATGCCGAACTGAATAAGGCGGCGCAGTTCCGAGGCGGCAAGTACCTCGGCGATAACATCTGGCGCTGCGCGCAGGGACACACGTTCACCGCTTCGCGGCGGCTGATACTCCTCGGCGGACACTGGTGCCCGGACTGCTTCCCCTTCCCTTATGACGAGCAGACGATAAAGAGTGGCCGGTCATCGGTCATCAGTCACATGTCAACGAACCCGTGGGCGTGGGATCAGGAGGCGAAACGCAATCCTTTCTTCGCCCAACTATGGACGCCGCTCCATGAACCTGACGAGGACAACGTCTATGGTCCCGAAGTCTTCGAAGGATGGGAAAAATAAGTGCTGAACGCACAAAAAAAAGAGGCGCAACGCCTCTTTTTTTATTTCGCCTCGTCTGACACGGGAGCAGCTTTCTTCGGACCTTTGTGGAACTTGTGCGGATGTGGACCTCCTTTGAAATCCGGTCTCGGACCTTCCGGACGCGGACCTTGTGCGCATTGCGGCGGTCGCGGACCGTGGAAGCGAAGCACGCGCTCTACTTGGCGCTCGTTCAGGTCCTTGGCGAACTTCGCCTTGAACTGCTCGTTGAGTTTAGCCTTTGCTTCGATAAACTCGCGGTAGGTAACGGCGAATTTAGCAGCCTGTTCGTCACTCAGATAGAGTTCTTCGGTCAGGAACTTGATATCCATTTCGATACGCTGTTCCTTGTCCAGTTTGCACTCTTTCTTGTCTTTCTTGCATTCACCCTTCTGGGCTTTTGCTTCTTGGGCGCTCATGCTCGTCACCATCATGACGCTCATGGCTAAAATCAGTAGTTTTTTCATTGTCGTTCCTCCTTAAATTAACAGAGTTATCGAAGGAAAGACAAATACCGTGCCAAAGTTTTTTGGGGAGGGGCGATTATTTATTCTTCTCAACCTCAGCGGCAACGTCCTGACCGAGTTCGATTGCGCGCTCGATAAGGGTCTGCTCTTTCTCAGGAGCGGCTTCCTCTGCGGGAGCGGCGGGTGCCGGTTGTACTGCCTCTACGGGAGCGGCTTCTTCTGCTTTCTCTGCTTTGTTTCCGCAGCTCAGGGCTGCCATGGCTACTGCCATCATCAGAATAATCTTTTTCATGATTGTAAAAAATTTTATGTTAATAATATGGTTATTTCCCGTCTTCACGAAAAACGCCGCAAAGATACAAAGTTTTTTTGATATATGCAAGAAAATCGGTCAAAATCTTGCGTATGTCAAAAAATATTCGTACTTTTGCACCCGCAAAAGTTTTGACGACAAAATAACACGATAAAATGGCAAATTTTCAGAAACTGACCCCTCGTAGTGAGGATTATTCAAAATGGTACAATGAGTTGGTCGTGAAGGCCGACCTTGCGGAGCAAAGCGCCGTACGCGGATGTATGGTGATTAAACCTTATGGCTACGCCATCTGGGAGACTATTCAGGCGGAACTCGACCGCCGGTTCAAAGAGAAAGGTGTCAAGAACGCCTATTTCCCGCTTCTTATCCCGAAGTCGTTCCTGAGCCGTGAGGCGGAGCACGTAGAGGGTTTCGCGAAAGAATGCGCGGTGGTAACGCACCATCGTCTGATGAACGACCCGAACGGTAAGGGAGTAGTGGTTGACCCGCAGGCCAAGTTGGAGGAAGAGTTGATTATCCGTCCGACGTCGGAGACTATCATCTGGAGCACCTACAAGAACTGGATTTCGTCCTATCGCGACCTGCCTATCCTCTGCAACCAGTGGTGCAACGTGATGCGCTGGGAGATGCGTACGCGTCTGTTCCTGCGTACGGCGGAGTTCCTCTGGCAGGAAGGTCACACGGCGCACGCCACCAAAGAGGAGGCGGAGGACTATGCACGTGAGATGCTCGATGTATATGCCGACTTCGCGGAGAACGTGATGGCTATTCCGGTTGTGAAGGGCGTGAAGAGCCCGAACGAGCGTTTCGCGGGCGCGCTTAACACTTATTGTATAGAAGCGATGATGCAGGACGGTAAAGCGCTGCAGGCAGGTACCAGTCACTTCCTCGGGCAGAACTTCGCAAAGAGTTTTGATGTCCAGTTCCTCAGCAAAGAGAACAAACTCGAATATGTATGGGCGACGTCTTGGGGTGTCTCCACACGTCTGATGGGTGCGCTTATCATGACGCACTCGGATGACAACGGACTGGTTCTTCCGCCGCACCTCGCGCCGATACAAGTGGTGATCGTACCTATCTTCAAGAAAGAAGAGGACTTGGAGAAACTGCTCGTTAAAATCAACCCGCTTGCTGACCAGCTCAAGGCGCTCGGTATCCGCGTCAAGGTGGATACGGATGACAAATATACGCCGGGTTACAAGTTTGCCGATTATGAGCTGAAAGGCGTACCTGTACGTTTGGCGATGGGTGGTCGCGACTTGGAGAACGGCACCATCGAGATTGCGCGTCGTGACACGCAGACCAAAGAGACGATTTCTCTCGATGGAATCGTGGAGAAAATACAGAAACTGCTGGAGGAGATTCAGAAGAACCTGCTGACCAAAGCACTTGATTTCCGCATCGCCAACACCCGCGAAGTGAACAGCTACGATGAGTTCAAAGAGGAACTGAAGAAAGGCGGTTTCATCCTCGCGCATTGGGACGGCACCGCCGAGACCGAGCAGCGTATCAAGGATGAAACGAAAGCGACCATCCGTTGTATTCCGTTGGCGGACCTGCCGGGGCATCACAATGAACCCGGTGTATGTATGGTTACCGGTAAACCGTCCGCGGGACGCGTAGTATTTGCATTGAATTATTAAAAAGTTATTCCCCATATTACTGCTGTTGGCGGTGAGCATGGGTCTGTTCGCTGCCGACCGCTGTGTGGACTCCTGCATGATTCGCGTGGAGGACGGTGACACGCTGTATATGGCGTGGCTGCATGACCTGTGGGTCTATCCGCCGATGCGCTTCAAGAACAAGAAACAGGAGAAATTCTACTGGCGGACGGTGCGGGATGTCAAGAAATGCCTTCCTTATGCGAAAATGATTACGCTTGACATGAAATACGCCGACGCGGAACTGGCGAAACTGCCGGACAAGCAGAGCCAGCGTAAGTGGTGGCGCCATTTCGAGCGGCAGTTATTCAAGAAATATGAGAAGGACTTCCGCGGAATGTACGCTTCCCAAGGCATGATGCTCATGAAACTCATGGACCGAGAGACCGACCGCACCAGTTATGAACTCATCAAGCAATACAAAGGCAAGGCGAGTGCTAATTTCTGGCAGTTCATCGCCAAATTATTCAAGAATGACCTGAAGGAGGAATACGATGCAGCGGACAAAGACCGCATCACCGAACGCGTGATAAACCTCGTTGAATCCGGACAAATCTAATATTTTTTACCATGGCAGACATCTATTCGATTGTTACTTCTCAACAACTGAGTTATGAGCAGAAGGTAGTAGCACTGGCGCACGCGGCGGAAGACACCCTCTCCGTCATCCCGATGCCCGAGCGTACGCGTTATTACTTCGAGAAAGGAGCTATCTGTAATCTCAACGAAGGCAATGCGCCTTACCGTCCGCGTTATATTATGCCGGACTACGAGAAGGCGGTCAGACAGGGCGTGAAGTTCTTGGAACTTGATCCGCCGCAGGACTTCGATGAGTTGCTGACATTCCTGCAGGTACTCTATCGCCATGTACCGTCCATCACCACCTATCCGGTGTTCCTCGGCGACCTCGACAAACTCATTGAGCCGTTTATCACGGACCTGAGCGACGATGAGGTAAAACGCAAACTGCGTAATTTCTTCATCTATCTCGACCGTACCATCACGGACTCGTTCTGCCATGCCAATTTGGGTCCGGAGGCCACCCGTGCCGGTCGTCTGATACTCGACGTGGACCGTGAGTTGGAGCAGGCGGTACCGAATCTGACGCTCAAATACGACCCGTCCGTCACGCCGGACGATTTCGCCGAACAGGCAATCTATACTTCGCTGTGCGTGGCCAATCCGGCTATCTGCAATGACGTGCTCAACGCGCGCACGTATGACCGCTACGGCATCTCGTCGTGCTATAACATCCTGCCTATCGCCGGCGGCAGTTACACCCTGACGCGTCTTGTCTTACCGCGTTTGGCGGCGCTTACGGAGAGCAAGGAGGAATTTCTGACGAAACTGCTGCCCGAAGCCATGCAGTGTATGGCGGATTATATGTCGGCACGCATCCGTTTCATCGTAGAGAAGTCGGGTTTCTTCGAGAGCCATTTCCTCGCTACCGAAGGTTTCGTGGAGCGCGACCGCTTCGTGGCGATGTTCGGTCTGGTAGGTCTTGCCGAGGCCGCTAACAAGTTCGCGCCGGAAGGCAAGAAATACGGTTCGGACAAAGAGGCGGACGAGGTGGCGGAGCAAATCATGGATGCCATCACGGCTTTCGTGAACGCCTACGAGTGCCCCTATTGTGAGATAGCGCACCATCGTCTGCTGCTGCATGCACAGGTAGGTATTGATACCGACTATGGCATCACTTCCGGCATCCGTATTCCGGTGGGCGACGAGCCGGAGTCCATCTATGACCATCTGCGCCATTCTTCCCGATTCCATCGGTATATTCCTACTGGCTGCTCGGATATTCTGCCATTCGATATCACCGGCAAAAAGAACCCCGCAGCAGTACTTGACATCATCAAGGGTGCTTTCTCGCTCGGACAGAAATATATCGCGTTCTACGCCTCCGATTCCGACCTTGTGCGTATCACCGGTTATCTTGTAAAGCGTTCGGAGATTGAGAAATGGAACAGCGGCAAGGCGGTGTTGCAAAACACAACGCAGTTAGGTGCGCCCACGTACGCTTCCGCCCATCTTGCCAATCGTAAGGTGCGTGGTGTCTGATGGCGCTTATCCGAAAGATTATATCGCAGTCCACGGTGGACGGCCCCGGCAACAGGACCGCCATCTTTCTGCAAGGGTGTAACATCCGTTGCGCTTACTGCCACAACCCCGAGACACAAGCCATGCATGACGCGGAAGCGAAAGAGATGAGCGTGGCGGACGTGCTTGCGGAGGTGCGCAAAGGTATTCCTTTCATCCGCGGCATCACCGTCTCCGGCGGAGAGTGTATGCTGCAGGCGGACTTTGTGACAGCGCTTTTTCAAGCCGTGAAGAAATTGGCGCAAGAGACGGGGCATCCGCTGACCTGCCTCATTGACAGTAACGGTACCGTTCCTTTCTACCGCTATCCGGAACTGATGGCGCACTGCGACGGCGTGATGTTGGATATCAAGGCATGGGACAGCGAAGTCTATCACAGTCTGACGGCGGCGACGAGTAATGAGACGGTCAAAGAGAACTTCGTCTGGTTATTGCAAAATAGAAAGTTGACAGAGGTGCGAATTGTCTGTGTGCCCGAACGGGTGGATGTAGAAACTATTCTTCAGAATATAGCAAAAACTTTCGATTTCATCGGAGAAAAGGTGCCGGTACGGTTGCTTCGTTTCCGTCCTCACGGAGTAATAGGAGAATTAGCAAATCATCCGATGCCTACGGACGAGCAGATGGCTGCTTACCTGTCGCTGGCTCAAGCGCTCGGCGTGACAGCAGAAGAACGATGACCGCCGTGACGGCAGAGAGTGTGTCACTCGTCGGAATGGCCCACCAAACGCCGTCAATGGGTTCAGCGAAGAGCGCCGGCATCCACAGCACTAACGGAATGAGGTAAAGCACCTGACGCGTGAGGCTGAGGAAGATAGCCTTGCCGGCTTTGCCGATAGACGTGAAGAGGTTTCCCGTAACCATTTGAAAACCGATAATGAGCATCGATGAGCAGATGATGCGCATCGGTTTGACGGTTTGCGCTACTAAAATGGGGTCGTGCGTGAACATCCGTGTGACGACGCCCGGGCAGAACTCGCCCAAGAGGAAGACGACGCCCATCACTCCCGTCGCGTAGAGAGAGGTGATATAGAAGGACTTCAGCACACGGTCCATCTTTTTTGCGCCGTAGTTATAGCCCGCGATGGGCTGCATTCCCTGATTGAGACCCATCACCATCATCGCGAAGACAAATGTCAGACGGTTGATGACGCCGTAGGACGCGATAGCCATGTCGCCGCCGAAATTCTTCAGTTGGTTATTGATGATGATGACTACAAAACAATGCGCGATATTATACAGGAAAGGCGACATTCCGATAGCCAAAGCGCGGAAGGTAATCTCTTTATTCAGACGCCAAATTCCCCGATGAAATCGAACTAATTCGTTCTTATTCATGAATTTGACGAACTGCCAGATAACCGCTACGCCCTGACTGATGACGGTGGCCAAAGCTGCACCGCGTACACCCATTTCCATACCGAAGATGAAAAGCGGGTCGAGGATGATATTCACTACCACAGCCACAATCGTCGCCACCATTGAGAAACGCGGATGTCCGGCAGAGCGGAGCATGGCGTTCAGGCCGAAGTAAATATGCGTGAGGATGTTTCCGTACAGGATGATTTCCATGTACTCATGCGCATAGACGATGGTGTCTTCGCTGGCGCCGAAGGCATAGAGAATAGGGTCCAGCCATGCCAGTCCCACCGCCATGACGATGGCAGAGAGAATGACGTTCATCACGATGACGTTTCCTAAGACTCGGTTGGCTTTATCGTAGTCTTTCTCGCCTAAATAGATTGCCAGAAGGGACGAAGCGCCGACGCCTACGAGGCTGCCGAAAGCCGCGCAGATATCCATGAAAGGCTTGGCGACCGTCAGTGCACCCAATGCCAACGCGCCGCAACCATGACCGATATAGATACTGTCAACGATGTTGTACAGCGACGTCGCCGTCATCGCGATGATGGCAGGCATGGCGTACTGGAAGAGTAGTTTATGTACCGGCGCGATGCCTAATTCTGCAGTGCGAGACATATTCTTTCAAAAGCTGCAGCGGCGGGATGACCGGTTTGCAGGGCGATGGGGGTTCCTTCATCGCCTCCTTCGCGGATAGATTGTACGAGTGGTATCTGTCCCAAGAGCGGGATATTAAGTTCGGCGGCTAAGTCTTTTCCTCCGTCTTTGCCGAAGATATAATATTTGTTCTCCGGCAGTTCGGCAGGCGTGAACCACGCCATATTCTCGATGAGACCGAGGATAGGCACGTTCACTTTCTCGTTGCGGAACATCTCCACGCCTTTGCGTGCATCAACGAGCGCGACGGGTTGAGGGGTCGTGACGACGATGACGCCGGTCAGTTGGAGCGCCGAGATAAGGGTGAGGTGTATGTCGCTGGTACCGGGAGGAAGGTCTATCAGAAAATAGTCCAGTTCGCCCCAGTTGGCATCTTCAATGAGTTGTTTGAGGGCGTTGGACGCCATTCCTCCGCGCCAGATGACAGCCTGCTGCGGGTCCACAAAGAAACCGATAGAGAGCATCTTCACGCCGTACTGCTCGATAGGTTCAATCAATGTCCGTCCGTCCACCTCGACCGAGTAAGGCCGGCAGTCCTCGGCATGGAACATCTTCGGCATCGAGGGTCCGTGAATATCCGCATCGAGCAGTCCCACGCGGAGACCTTGCTGCGCAAGCGCCACTGCGAGGTTAGCCGTAACGGTCGATTTGCCTACGCCGCCTTTACCGCTGTGAATGGCTATGACGTGCTTCGCACGAACGGCTGATGACTGATGACTGACAACTGATTGCTGTTTGACGAACTTGGGATGGATGTTCACCGAGACATTCGGATCGATATAAGTGCGCAGCGCTGTCTCCGCCGCTTTGACGACGGATTTGAGGAAGGGGTCGTTGTCTTTTTGGAAGATAAGCGAGAAAGACACTTCAAAGCCCGAGATACGGATGTCGTCTTCGAGCATGCCGCTTTCGATGAGGTCTTTTCCCGTACCCGGGTAGCGCACATGGCGCAAGGCTTCTATGACTTGCTGCGGATACATGGATTAGTATTCTTCGTACACGTCATCGAAATAATGGCCATAGACCTGCAAATTCCTTCGCAGAAGCGCCATCGCCTCTAACACGATGGCGGGCAGGAAAGCCGTCCATGTAGGTGCCAGCGTGGCATAATGGCCGGAGATCTGTAGGGCGTAGACGATGAGGCAGATGTAATACGCTGCGGCTGCGGCTATCGTCAGATAGCACATCACAACGCGTGCCCGAACATGGATGAAACAGAGTAGGCAGAGGATGGAGCCGAAGAGCATTGCCCGATAGCAGTAATACAGTCCCTCCACAGAGATAGTCTCCGTCTCATGCGCGATGCCGGTCTTCAGCTCCGTCTGCGTGACGACAACCTCTTTGAGTGTCATGGAGAAACTACGGATGTAGATGATGCCTTCGTCACTGTGGAAAGAGAAGGGAGGATGGACCGTCAGCAATGCGGCGGCGATAATGGCAGTCGCCATGTAGGCCCAACGGCGATACATGGCGACTTTTTTTGCCTTTTCTGCGAACTCGCTCATCCGAACAAAGGTTCTCTGCGAACCGGATTACAACTGCGGACCGGCAGCAACCAGTGCCTTTCCGGCCTCGTTGGAGGTGTATTTGTCGAAGTTCTTGATGAAGCGGGCAGCGAGGTCTTTTGCCTTTGCTTCCCACTCAGCAGCGTCCTTGTAGGTGTCGCGCGGGTCGAGGATGTTCGGATCAACGCCGGGCAGAGCCGTCGGAACCTCGAAGTTGAAGAACGGAATCTTCTTCGTCGGAGCGGTGAGGATGTCACCACCGAGGATAGCGTCGATGATACCGCGGGTGTCGCGAATCGAGATACGCTTGCCGGTACCGTTCCAACCGGTGTTCACGAGATATGCCTTCGCGCCGGATTTCTCCATACGCTTAACGAGTTCCTCCGCATATTTAGTCGGGTGCAACTCAAGGAATGCCTGTCCGAAGCAAGCGGAGAAGGTCGGTGTCGGCTCCGTGATGCCGCGCTCGGTACCTGCTAACTTAGCGGTGAAACCGCTCAGGAAGTAGTACTTCGTCTGCTCAGGAGTCAGGATAGAAACAGGAGGCAGTACGCCGAAGGCGTCAGCACTCAGGAAAATCACGTTCTTGGCAGCCGGACCGGCGGATACCGGACGAACGATCTTCTCGATATGGTTGATAGGATAGCTTACGCGGGTATTCTCGGTTACGCTCTTGTCGGCGAAATCAATCTTGCCGTTTGCGTCAACGGTCACGTTCTCGAGCAGCGCGTTACGACGGATAGCGGCGTAGATGTCCGGCTCGCTCTCTTTGTCAAGGTTGATAACTTTTGCATAGCAACCGCCTTCGAAGTTGAATACGCCCTGGTCGTCCCATCCGTGCTCGTCGTCACCGATAAGCAGACGTTTCGGGTCTGTGGAAAGGGTGGTCTTGCCGGTACCGGACAGACCGAAGAAGATAGCGGTGTTCTTGCCTTCCATGTCGGTGTTGGCGGAGCAGTGCATGGATGCGATGCCCTTCAGCGGCAGGTAGTAGTTCATCATGGAGAACATACCTTTCTTCATCTCGCCGCCGTACCATGTGTTGAGGATAACCTGCTCACGGCTCGTGGTGTTGAATGCTACGCAAGTCTCGCTGTTCAGACCCAACTCTTTGAAATTCTCTACCTTTGCGAGGGAAGCGTTGTAGATAACGAAGTCCGGCTCGAAGTTAGCCAGTTCTTCCTCGCTCGGCTGGATGAACATGTTCTTAACGAAGTGTGCCTGCCATGCTACCTCCACGATGAAGCGGACAGCCATGCGGGTGTCTTTGTTCGCGCCGCAGAATGCGTCAACAACGTACAGGTTCTTGTTGCAGAGCTCTTTGATAGCCAGCTCTTTTACCTTTGCCCAAACTTCCTCGGACATCGGGTGGTTGTCGTTCTTGTAACCCTCGGTAGTCCACCAAACGGTGTCTTTCGAGTTCTTGTCCATCACGATGTATTTGTCCTTAGGCGAACGGCCGGTATAGATACCGGTCATGACGTTCACAGCGTTCAGCTCGGTGTTCTGACCCTTTGCATAACCGGTCAACTCCGGCTTGGTCTCCTCTGCGAACAGATACTCGTAGGACGGGTTGTGGGCGATAACTGTTGCGCCCTTGATACCATACTTGGTAAGATCTAATTCTTTCATTGTTTGTATATTTTTGATGTTTATAATGCGCTGTTTTTCTATCGACCATAAAGGCCGATACCAAATCCGCTGCAAAGGTACTACAAATAATTTGAATTTGCAAGTGTTTTGACGATAAAATGTAAATTCATTTATATTTTATGGCGAAATGCTTGCTATTCGCACGATTGTGCGACCGGACTTTCGGAGTGGATACCCTTTAGGGGCGTGCCGAAAATACGGGATTCCATTTTTTGATATATGCAAGAGTTTGTATATTTTTATACAAAAAAAGGACTTGTTTACTCGTGAATGTGCGTGAGAATATCAGTTTATCTCCCGAAGTTGGACCGAAAACGGACCGACATTGGACCGAAAATGGTCCGAGCACAATTGGCAGTTAAACAAGAAATGTTCCGTTCAAAATCACACAGCGACGGGATTTCGATTATTTTTTGCTTAAAATCTTGCAAATTTGAAAAATTTGTCGTAACTTTGCAGCCGTTTTTGAGAATTATGGCAGAGATAGACGAACAAATGGAGTTGAATACCGCGGCAGTGGACTACGGGGACGAGAATATCATCCATCTTGATGATATGGAGCATATTCGTCGTCGTCCCGGTATGTATATCGGTAAGTTAGGCGACGGCACCCACTCGGATGACGGCATCTACGTGCTCATCAAAGAGAGTATAGACAACTCGATTGACGAGTACCGCATGGGCGAAGGAAAAGTCATTGAGGTGGATGTACAGGACGGTCGTGTACGCGTGCGTGACTACGGTCGTGGTATCCCCTTGGGCAAGTTGGTGGAGGTGGTAAGTGTGCTCAACACCGGCGGTAAATACGATAGTAAGGCCTTCAAGAAATCCGTAGGTCTGAACGGTGTCGGTACTAAAGCCGTGAACGCGCTGTCCAGTTATTTCTCTGTCGAGTCCTTCCGTGAAGGCAAGACCCGCAAGGCGGAGTTTGCGCAAGGCAAACTGACGTCCGACACCGGCATTCTTGACTATAACGGACCCGAGAAACGCGGTACTATCATCGAGTTCGTACCGGATGACAGCAAAGGACTATTCGAAAACTATTGTTTTCGCGACGATTATATCGAGGAGCTGCTGCGTAACTACGCATACCTCAACACAGGGCTGACGCTCGTTTACAACGGCAGGAAATTCGTTTCCAAGAACGGTCTGCTCGACCTGCTGACGGAGAACATGACCGTCAATCCGCTTTATCCGATTATTCATATCACGGGTGAAGATATAGAGATTGCACTGACGCACACGGACCAAAACGGCGATGAGTACTACTCGTTCGTCAATGGTCAGCACACCATCCAAGGCGGTACTCACCAGGCGGCTTATCGCGAAGCGATAGGACGCACCATCAAGGAGTTTTTTAACAAGAACCAGGAACTCGCCGACATCCGAAACGGTGTTGTCGGAGCTATCGCCATCAATGTTGAGGAACCCGTTTTCGAAAGCCAGACGAAGGTGAAGCTGGGTTCGAAGGACATGAGTCCGACCGGCGGCGTGAGTGTGAATAAGTTCGTCAATGACTTCGTCAAGCAGCAGTTGGATAACTATCTGCACAAGCATCCCGAAATCACGGATGTGATGCTGCAGAAGATTCAGGACAGTGAGAAAGAGCGTAAGGCTATCGCGGGCGTGACGAAGGCGGCGCGTGAGCGGGCGAAGAAGAACCTCGTCAACAACCCCAAGTTACGCGACTGCCAGATACACCTTAACGACGCTAAACCCGTCAAGAGCGCCAAAGATGCAGACGACGATTTGCGTCTGGAGTCCTGCATCTTCATCACCGAGGGTCTGTCCGCTTCCGGCTCCATCACCAAGAGCCGCGACGTGCGCACACAGGCGGTCTTCTCGCTGCGCGGTAAGCCGCTCAATAGTTACGGGCTGAGCAAGTCGGTCGTGTATGAGAACGAGGAGTTCAACTGCTTGCAGTCGGCGCTGAATATCGAAGACGGTCTGGACGAGTTGCGTTATAACAAAGTCATCATAGCCACCGATGCCGATGTAGACGGAATGCACATCCGTCTGCTGATGCTTACTTTCTTCCTCCAGTTCTTCCCGGACCTCGTCAAGAAAGGGCACGTCTATATCCTCCAAACGCCGCTGTTCCGCGTCAAGGACAAGAACCAGACGAAGTACTGCTATAGCGAAGAAGAGCGCCTCAAGGCTATCGCGCAGATAAAAAATCCCGAGATAACCCGATTCAAAGGTCTCGGAGAGATTTCCCCCGATGAGTTCAAGGGATTTATCGGCAAGGAGATTCGTCTCGACCAGGTCAAGTTGCGCAAAGAGGACTCCGTCAATGAGTTGCTTGCTTTCTATATGGGCAAGAACACCAATGAGCGCCAGAACTTCATCATCGACAACCTTGTGATTGAGGAAGACCGGGTGGATGAGGATTTCGACATGTGAGATTTTATGGATTTTTGATTTATGTGGGCACTAATTGCATTTATAGGATTAGGTGTCTTGGTTGCCGCGCTCATTGAGATTAACGAGCGCATCAAGGCAAAGAAGGCGAAAGGCGAAAGGCAAGACGCGAAAGAAGCCTGTCTCAAACCAGAAGTCAGGGCGGAAGACTGCTCTGCCTGTGAGTTGATTTCTGTTTGCGAAAAAGAGGAAAAAAATAAGAAAAAGGCCTAAAAACAAAGAAGGTTGTCTCACGACAACCCAATCTTTTTACTTAACCTTAAATCTAATACCATGAAAAACACGGTGCAAAAGTACTGCTTTTTTGCAAACTGACCAAATATTTTGCAAAAAAACGTCAAAGTATTTGAAAATTGCTAATTCGGGTTTGCAAAATGCCCGTTTTCGGCTATTCTGGTAACAAATCGGGTCTTCTCGCGCGGGTGTGTTCCAGCGATTGCTCGTACATCCATTCCTCTATTTTCGCTTGGTGCCCGCTCAGTAATATCTCCGGCACTTTCCAGCCTTTGTATTCCGCCGGACGCGTATATACGCCGGCCTCTAACAGTCCGTCCTGAAACGAATCATTGAGCGCACTCTCTACGTCTCCTAATGCGCCGGGAAGCAGGCGGACAATCGCATCGGTCATCATCGCCGCCGGCAGTTCTCCTCCGGTCAATACAAAATCACCTATACTATACTCGCGCGTAATTAAATGTTCGCGCACGCGTTGGTCCACGCCTTTGTAATGTCCGCAGAGGATGATGATGTTCTGCTTGAGCGACAGGCTGTTGGCGGCTTTCTGGTCGAATCGCTCTCCGTCCGGCGCGGTGAAGATGATTTCATCGTAGTCCCGTTCGGACTTCAGGTGTGTGATGAGCCGGTCGATAGGTTCTATCTGAAGCACCATTCCGGCACTGAAACCGAAAGCGTAGTCATCCACCTTGCGGTGCTTGTCCAGCGTCCAGTCCCGTAAGTTATGCACGTAAATCTCGCAAAGGCCTTTGCTCTTTGCGCGTTGGATGATGGAGTGGTTGAGTGGTGATTCTAATAGCTCCGGACAAGCTGTGATGATATCAATGCGCATAAATTATAAATCATAAATTATAAATTATAAATTTCCCGTCAGGGAACCGGGTCGTAGCCGCTTCCGCCCCACGGATGACAGCGGCAGATACGTTTGATGCCGAGCCAGCCTCCTTTGAAAATACCGTATTTGAGGACGGCCTCCACCATATATTGGCTGCAAGTCGGCGTGTAACGGCAAGAGGGGGGCGTCAGGGGCGAGATAAACACCCGATAGAAATACACCGGCAGCAGGAAAATCTTACGGAGCACAATTTTCCATTTGTCGTTTGTCGTTTGTCGTTTGTCGTTAGGCATCCTTCATCCTTTCATCCTTCATCCTTTCATTTTTCACCTTATTAAGCGCTTTGCGCATGGCTCTCTCTATCACGTTGAAAGGCTGTGGTTCTTTGTCGATGTAGTTGAAGGCTATCTGATAGTTCGCATCGCCTAACAGGTCCTGATTCAGACGATAAGCTTCGCGCATCAGCCGCCTTAGATGATTTCGTTGTACGGCGTGCTTGAAGAGCGACTTGGGTGCCCAAACAAGCACCTGAGTACTGACGGCTGATGGCTCATGGCTGATGGCTTTATACGTCACGCGTAACGGCCATGCTACGAAACGCTGACCGTCTCGATACAACTGCGCGATGCGTAACTGGCCGCATAACTTGTTCTGTTTGGGAAAACCGTTAGCCATTAGCTCTTAGCCCTTAGCCTTTATTCGTTCTTCTCCAGATAGTCCGCGATAGCCATGGGCAGTGATGCGAAGGCTTGTCCTTGTCCGGCTTTGATATCTACGCGATAGCCAGCTTCTTCGAGCGCGCGGATGGTTCCTTCGCCGAAGGCTGCTATCAAGGTCTTGCCTTGTTTCCAATCGGGAAAGTTCCCCTTGAGCGAAATCACACCCGCCGGCGTGAATAACGCCACCAAGTCGTAGTCGAACGGTTTATCTGCCGGCCAGGGAGTCGTCACCGTGCGGTACATGATGGCCGGTTGCACCTCGATATTATTCTCGGCAAACATGTTAATCTGGTCCTGCGTGTGGATGTCGGACAGCACCATCAGGTACTTCTCGTTCGGACGACGGTGCATGGCCGGCAGCAGGTCTTCGAACTTGTTGCCGCTTTCGGGGAAGAAGACCTTGCGCTTGCGGTACTGGATATACTTCTGCAGGTAAAGTCCCACCTGCTCCGAGTTGCAATAGTAATGCATCGAATCGGGTACATTCAGGCGCATCTCTTCGCACAGACGGAAATAATGCTCAATGCCTAATCTTGAGTTTAGAATAACAGCCGTATAGTCCAGCGGGTTGATGCGCTGCTGACGGAATTCACGCGCGGTCAGTCCTTCGATATGAATGAACTGATAGAAGTCACATTGCACCCCGAACTGCTCTTCCAAGCGCGAATAGGGGTTGTGCTCCGTGGAGGGACGCGGCTGCGAAAAAAGAATCTTGTGTATCATATAAGCGTTAATGTTTGCTCGGATAAATAGAGGAGTGCACCGATTGGAAGCACCTCTAAAGTGACGATATATAGGATGTAATAAACGATGGCTATAGGAGAATTGATATAGGCGTGTACGGAGCGGTATATCCATAGCGACAGGAATAGTACCGCCATGATGCCCAGCACCCAGCGGCTGCCGGTAGTGCTACCCACGCGCAGCAGTACCAACAGGCATGGATAGAGCGCACAGGTGGTAAGCGTAAAGATATTCGCGTAATGCTCATACATCGGCATAAACCGACGGGAAACCATAAAGGTGTAGTCCACGATCAGGTCGCCTGTCATCTTCACCGCCAGTACCGCGATAGTAACTCCGCAAAGGGCTGCATAAGCGGTGAGCGAGAACGCGCTGTCCGCGCACAGGCACAGGCATAACCCCATAGAAAGGGTACCGATACGGAAAAGAGACAGCAGCACTTGAGCCATGAAGTTATTCGGCGCATCTTTGTAGGTGCGCTCGAGACGGGGACGCAGCGACTGAACCGCCTGCAGGATTGCACCGGGTTGGAGGTATTCGCCGAGAATGGCGCATAACAGCAGGAAGAGCATTACCCATCCGCTCCATGCCGCGCTCAGCGGTGATATGACGTGTGCTATGCTTTCCATAGATAGAGTTTGTCGCCTCGATGAATTAGTTTATCGGTCTTGAGCGAGAAATATGTACCTTGCAGGACACGTTTCGCCGGCTTGCCGTCTGCGTCACGCATCCCTTCTGCGCGGCACTCATATATGCCGGTTGTCTCGCCTGTTATCAGTAGTTCCGCCCCTTCTTCTATCGCGTCCACGGCTTCCACAAGGAATTCCGCTACGCTCAGCTGCTTGAAGAAATTGGTGCACTTGGCGGCGTAAATCTTCGTGCGTGTCGCCTTGTTGCCGTAGGTATGCGTCCATTCGCCCAAGCGCTGCCCCTGATAGTAACCGTCCCAGAAACCGCGGTTGAACACTCTGCTAAGCCGTTCGTCCCAGTCGGCAATCCTGGCCGCTATTCTCTCGCCGTTCGCCTCTTGCCATTCGCCGTTATACCATGCTTCCACCGCCTCCTTGTAACAGCGCACGACGGTGTCCACGTATTCCGCACCGCGGGCACGGCCTTCAATCTTCAGCACCCGCACACCGGCATCCAGCATCTTGTTCAGGAAATGGATGGTCTTGAGGTCCTTGGGCGACATAATATACTGGTTGTTGATGTCCAGTTCCAAATCGGAGGACTTGTCCTTGACCGTGTATCCGCGACGGCACACCTGTACGCACGCCCCGCGGTTGGCACTCAGTCCGTAGTTGTTCAGGCTCAGGTAGCACTTGCCGCTGACCGCCATGCATAGCGCTCCGTGGCAGAACATCTCGATGCGTATCGGTTGTCCGCTGCGGCCGCAAATATGCTGCTCTTGGATGTCCTTGTAGATGGATGCCACCTGTTCCATATTCAACTCACGCGCTAAAACGACTACGTCCGCAAACTGCGCGTAGAACTTCAGCGCCTCGGTATTGGCTATATTGAGTTGGGTGGATAGGTGCACTTCCTGACCGATGCTGTTGGCGTACATCATGACGGCGACGTCGGACGCGATGATGGCGTCCACTCCTGCCGCGTGCGCTCTATCGACTATCTCCCGCATCAGCGGCAGGTCCTCGGGATACATGACGGTGTTGACCGTCAGATAGGTCTTCACACCCGCTTCGCGGCAACGCGCAACGATGGTATCGATATCGTTGGTGGTGAAATTGACCGAACTGCGGGCACGCATGTTGAGGTGCTCGATACCGAAATAGACGCTCGTAGCACCGGCTTCGATTGCCGCTGCTAGACTCTCCCAGCACCCTACCGGGGCCATGATTTCTATTTCGGATGGATTCTTCATTGTTTATTCCCGCCGCATGTACCTCTCTGATTCCTGCAAAATACGGACTTGCATGAGAGTAACATTGGGTGATTAATGCGTGATTATTGTGTGGTTATTGCGTGGTTCAATATATACTCTGCTATCTGGACGGCATTGAGTGCGGCGCCTTTGCGTATCTGGTCACTCACGCACCAGAAACTCAGTCCGTTCTCGTCTGTCAGGTCCTTGCGGATACGTCCGACAAACACTTCGTCTTTGCCGCTCAGGAAGAGGGGCATCGGGTAAATCTTTTTCTCCGGTTCATCCATCAGCACACATCCTTGTGCGTTGGCGAAAGCCGCCTTGGCTTCCTCTACGCTTATCGGACGCTCGGTCTCCACCCAGATACTCTCGCTGTGCGCACGCAGCGATGGCACACGCACGCAGGTCGCACTCACCTTCACGTCCGAGTGCATGATTTTGCGTGTCTCGTTGAACATCTTCATCTCCTCTTTCGTGTAACCGTTGTCGGTGAATACATCAATGTGAGGGATGAGGTTATAGGCTAATTGGTATGCAAATTTCTCAACGGTCGGTTGCTCGCCGTTCAGCACTTGCCTGTATTGGGTCTCTAATTCTTTCATCGCCTGCGCACCGGCACCCGAGGCAGCCTGATAGGTCGCTACATGTACGCGACGGATGTGACTCAGGCGCTCTATCGCCTGCAGCGCTACAACCATCTGTATCGTCGTGCAGTTCGGGTTGGCGATGATGTTTCGCGGACGAACCAAAGCGTCCGCCGCGTTCACTTCAGGTACCACCAACGGCACATCCGCGTCCATACGGAAAGCCGACGAGTTGTCAATCATGATGGCGCCGAAGCGGGTGATATCTTCCGCATATATGCGTGACACGCCTGCGCCCGCGGATACAAAAGCAATATCGACACCCTTGAAGGCGTCGTCATGCTGCAAAAGGCGAACCGTGTGTTCTTTGTCTCTGAAAAGGTATTTCTTACCGGCACTCCGCTCCGAACCGTAAAGACGAAGTTCGGAAACGGGGAATTGCCGCTGTTCGAGAACAGCAAGCAATTCCTGTCCGACGGCGCCGGAAGCGCCAACGATTGCTACTACCATAATTAAGCCAGAGCAACGATGATTTCGCCGTCTTTCTCAGAGAAAGCCAGCTTGTTCTCACGTGCGAGCCATCCGAGGGCGAATGCCAACTCGTCGTTCTTCAGTTTGGTAGCTTTTTTCAGTGCTTTCATGTCGAGAGCACCTTTTGCCAACGCACCCCATACGAGGCCTGCGTTTGCGCCAATCTTACTAATCATAATACCTTAAATAATTAAATGTGACTAATACGAGCGATTTTATGGGTCACTCCTCCCATTTCTTGAATATCAGACAAGCGTTGTGTCCTCCGAATCCGAAGGTGTTGCTCAACGCATATTTGATGTCGCGTTTCTGTGCTTTGTCGAACGTGAAGTTGATGCGATAGTCTATCTCTTCGTCTGCATCTTCGGGGTCATGGTTGATGGTCGGAGGTATTATTCCGTCCTTCAGCGCCATGATACATGCCAAGGCTTCTACGGCACCCGTGGCACCGATGAGATGCCCGGTCATCGACTTCGTGGAGTCCAGATTCATCTCATATACATGCTCGCCGAATACGCGCTGGATAGCCTTCACTTCCGTCACGTCGCCGAGCGGCGTGGATGTGCCGTGTGTGTTGATGAAATCTATCTGCTCGGGCGCTAATTGTGCATCCTTGAGAGCCAGACGCATCACGCGCTCCGCACCCTTGCCTTCCGGGTCCGGTGCCGTCATGTGATAGGCATCCGATGTCATTCCTTCGCCGATTATCTCTGCATAAATCTTCGCGCCGCGCGCTTTCGCATGCTCGTAGTCCTCCATAATCAGACATGCCGCACCTTCGCCCAAAACGAAGCCGTCACGGCTCTTCGAAAAAGGACGGCTGGCAGTCTCCGGCGAATCATTACGCGTCGAGAGGGCGTGCAATGAGTTGAATCCGCCAACTCCGGTGTATGTCACATCCGCGTCAGCACCACCCGCTAACAGCACATCCGCGTGTCCCAGACGAATCTGGTCGAACGCCGAAGCCACTGCGTGCGAGGAAGACGAACAGGCTGTGGAAACGGAGAAACTCGGACCGCCGAGACCGAAACGAATCGAGATCTGTCCGGCTGCGATACTTGGGATAGCCTTGGGTATCATAAACGGGTTGAAACGCGGCACACTGTCGCCCTTGGCGAAATCGATAATCTCCTCCTCCATCGTCTGCAGACCGCCCATTCCGCTACCCCAGATGACACCTACGCGGCTGCGGTCCTCCTTGTCTAAGTCCAAACCGCTGTCGCGCAACGCTTCGTCCGCCACGCAGACGGAGAACTGCGAGTAACGGTCCATCTTGCGCGCCTCCTTTCGGTCGATGACCGTGGTGGGGTCGAAATCCTTCACCTCGCCGGCAAAATGGGTCTTGAACAGACTCGCGTCGAAAGAGGTTATCGGCGCTATTCCGTTGGTTCCGGCCACTAATGCCCGCCATGTTTCAGGTGCAGAATTACCCACCGGGGTAAGTGCTCCTAAACCCGTAATGACTACTCGTCGTAATTGCATGTTTATGAAACTATAAATAAAAAGCATACGAGTTTACAGGTTTCCCGTAAACTCGCAAACTAAGGTGAAAGGCAATTTACTTACCGTTAACTTTCTCCTCCACATAAGCGATAGCATCGCCTACGGTAGCGATTTTCTGGGTATCCTCATCAGGGATGGAAATGCCGAACTCCTTCTCAAACTCCATAATCATCTCAACCGTGTCCAGAGAATCTGCACCCAGATCAGTTTGGAAATTAGCCTCTTTAGTAACCTGAGACTCCTCAACACCAAGCTTATCAATAATGATTGCTTTTACTTTTGCGTCAATTTCAGCCATAATACTAATTCAATTAAGTTAATATTTATGTTTTTCAAATTAATTTTCGAATATCCAAATATTCTTTCTTTTAGAAAAGCGGCGCAAAGTTACTGCTTTTTTTTGGAATACGCAAATTTTTTTGCGTTATTTTGTGTTTTTGCTATTTAAATATAGCACAAGCTTCCCTAAATAGACACCGCTCTTCCCCATTTGAACAACCGGAATGCTGTCTCCGTCCAGATTGGCGATGCGTAAATTATCATATAATTTATGCGTGTGACCGCCAATGACGGCATCGATTCCACGGGTGTGCGCCACAAGGGCAGTGTCGCAAACATCGCCGGCTGCTTTGCCGCAAGTGCCCATGTGACTCAGGCATAGCACGACATCGCAGTTCTGCGCACGCAAAGTGTCTGCCATGGCTTGCGCAACAGGGTAAGGCTCAATGTATCTTGCCGGCAGGAAATTCTTGTCCGAGATGATACCTTTCGGGTCGCAACCCAAGCCAAAGATACCTATCTTCAAACCTCCTTTGCGGACGATGGCAAAAGCCTGAACAGCTCCCTCCATCGCTGTGCCCGTGAAGTCATAATTGGAGCATACAATCGGAAAATTGGCGGTCTTCAGCACCTCCGCCAACGTGTCCAGGCCGTTGTCGAACTCATGGTTTCCCAAAGTACCGGCATCATAACCCATTCGGTTCATGGCCTGCAACTCCACGCGACCATGATAGAAATTGAAATACGGAGTGCCCTGACAGAAATCACCCGCATCCACTAACAGCAGATGTTTGTCCAACCCGCGTTCTTCGCGGATGAGTCCCATCCGGCGGGCATAACCGCCTTGCCCGTTCGCCTTCGGTTCCACTTGCGAATGGGTGTCATTCGTGTGCAAAATCGTCAGGTGGTCACGCGGTCCGCAAGCGATGCAGCATAATGCCACCAATGCATAGAAAAGAGAGTGTTTCATTGTATCTACAAAATTACCAATTACAAACGACCAACGACTAACGACTAACGACCAACTACCAACGACCGCTTCTTAAAACCGCTTGCTGATTTCCTCGTCTTTCACCAATGAGACGATGGTTTTTCCGTCCACAGTCCGGCGGTACTGAGGTAAGGCGAAAAGACGCGTCACCAAGTCCCGCATCTCGCTGTCTGTAAGACTCTTACCCATAGGAATAGCCGCCGCGTCAGCCAGCGAAACAGCAATCTGTTTCTGCCATTCCTGTTTAGTGTCGGCTCCCCGCTCACGCACTTGGTGCAAAATATCTTCGAGCACAGGCAGCGGCGACTGACTTGCCAACTGGCCAGGGACACCTTGTATCGAGAAACTATCCGGACTGAGTTGCTCCAAGTCAAAACCGATGGTGCGCAAATCCGGCAGCAGATGGTCCATCAATACCATCTCGTCCGGTTGCAGGCTCAACACTTCGGGGAAAAGCATCTGTTGCATTGCACCTTGCGTGTTCGTCAACTGCTCGATGAACTGGGCGTACAAAACCGCCGAATGCGCACGACGCGGATGAATGAGAAGCACTCCCTCTTCGGTGGAAACAAAGATGTATTTGTGCTGCCACATAGGTGCCTGCTCTATATGCTCTGCCGAAAGCAGAGCGGCATTGAACGGCGCAGCCGTGCTCATTCCGTCATTGAGAGGCGCAGCCGCGCTCAATCCCTCATAGAGGGACTCCCAGTTTTTCGGAGTGGGAGGGTTCGGGTAGATGGCACCGCGGGTGTGGAAAGGGTTGTAGTTCGGGTCCACACGCACCTCCGGACGAGCCACAGGCTTGTTGCTCGGCAGCGGGATATCAATATTTCCCGACGTGTCGAAATCAATCTGCGGCGCGAGGGTGAACTTGCCCAAAGCCTCACGTACGGAGGCCATGAGAATCTGGAAGATAGCCTGCTCGTCGGCGAATTTTATCTCTGTCTTCGTCGGGTGTATATTAACGTCAATAGCTTCGGGTTCGATGTCAAAATAGATGAAGAAAGACGGCTGGTAGTCGTTCGCCAGCATACCCGAATAAGCCGTCTGTACCGCCTTCAGGAAGTAGGGATGGCGCATGTAACGGCCGTTGACGAAGAAGTACTGCTCTGCCTTGCGCGTCGCTGACTCGGGCTTGATGACAAACCCGCGGATGGACACCAACTCCGTTTCGGTTTTGATATCCACGAAATTGGATGTATAGACGTTGCGTTTTGGATTGCCGAACACCGCCTCGATGCGTTGTTTCTCCGTGCCTGTCGGCAGTTCCAAAAGTATCTCGTCGTTATGCACGAAAGTAAATGACACTTTCGGATAAACGAGTACAATATGATAGAACTCTGTCAGCAGGTTGCGCAACTCCGTCTGGTCGGACTTGAGGAACTTACGGCGCACAGGTACGTTGAAAAAGAGGTTGCTGACCTTGATATTCGTCCCTTTGGGACAAGAGCACACCTCCTGGCGCACGACGTCCGAACCGTGTATCTCAAGCAGCGTACCGGTCTCGTCTTCAGCCCGACGGGTGGTCATCTCCACTTGCGCGACGGCGCAAATGGAGGCTAATGCCTCGCCGCGAAAGCCCATGGTACGCAGCGAAAACAGGTCCTTCGCATCGCGGATCTTACTCGTCGCATGGCGTTCGAAAGCCAGACGGGCATCCGTCTCACTCATTCCGCTACCGTCGTCGATGACCTGCAATAGGGTTCGACCTGCGTCACGAACGATGACTTGCACGCGAGTGGCACCCGCGTCCAAACTGTTCTCCACTAACTCTTTCAGACACGACGCAGGGCGTTGGATGACCTCGCCCGCCGCTATCTGGTTAGCTACGCTGTCCGGTAACAAATGAATGATATCCACGACTCTTTACTATAATATAAAATAGAATGCAAAGATGAGCAGACCGAGCAATACAAGCCAGAAGACCAATCTCGACTGTTTCTTCTTGCGCAACTCGGTCATGTTCTTCTCATGCTCTTCGCGGAAAGACCCATGATGAAGACGCGCAAGTCTTTTTTCCTTGCGCGCCTCCTTATCCTCGTCATAGTAAATGGGGCGGTAGTCCCATTCACGGGGTTTCTGTACTTTCGGAAAAAGTACTGACATTTATTTACTTCACGATTGCTTGGAAGTCTGCGTCCTCTGCGAACTTGGCAAACTCGATGTCGTTTGCTGCGCGGCTCTTGAGGCTTATATCCTGAGCGATAGCGGACTTGAGGTTCTCGATAACGGCAGCTCTGTCGTTCGTACGAGCACCTACCACAGCCTTCAGGTATGCCGTTGTTGCGTTCGGCTCTTTCACGTTAGCCAAGGTCTGAGCGGCTGCTGCGTAGTCCTCGTCGAGAATCTGCTGAACAGCGGCGTTGTTGGTAGCGTTGTTGCCATAAGCCTTCTTAGCGGCAGCGTAGTCACCTTTCTGCGTGTAAAGCGTACCCAGAGCGGCATTCAGGTTACCTTTGGTACCGGCAGCCTTGCCGAAATACTCCTCTGCTTTCTCCAGGTCACCGTCTGCCATAGCTGCGATACCTGCGTTGTAGTTCACGTCCGGATCGTTGGGTTGGATGCCCAGTGCGTGACCGTAGCAACGGCGAGCCTCCGTGATGTTACCTTCCTCGAAGTAAAGTTGACCGAGGCTGTTCCATGCGCGGTAGTCATTGTAGATATTGGCAGCTTTAGCGTAAAGCTCCATCTTCTCTTCATGTTTGTCAGTCAGCGTAGCAGCGTAGAGCAACTCCTCAACACTCAGTTGGGCGGGGTCGTTCTTTGCCAACTCGCGAATCTCGTCATCGCTCTTACCGATGATGTCGGTGGTGAGGATGAGGCGGCTGCGACGGAGAGCCGGAAGAATCTCCTCAGCGATAGTACCGTAAACGGCGCTCAGGTTCTTGATTTGAGCCTCACGCTCCTCGGGATCGCTGTACATGGAGAGCACGCGCAGAACGAGGTCTTTGTCACGCATGTTGCTGTTCTCCATAGCTTTCTGGAATCCTTCCCAGTCCTCTGCGGTGATGTTCGACTCGATAGCGTTGTTCAGTTTGTTCTTCTTGAGGTCTTTCTTCAGGAAGTTGGCAGCCACTTTCTGACGGTTCTGAGCCAGCTTCTCGTTGAGAGCCATACCACCATCCGGAGATGCGTAACCGGCTACCTCAATCTTGTTGATTTCCTTACGCTCTGCCTCTTTGGCGTCCTTGATAGCGGCCTGCAAAGCCTTTACCTCGTCGCTCTTGGTCTCTTTTGCGCGGAGTTCGGAACTCTGAATGAGGAACTTGATGTCCGCCTCGGTCAACTCCTGAATAACGCGTTGGAACTTGTCCGGAGTAGCTGCGGTCTTGTTGTCCTGTGCTTCTGCCAACTCGTCGGTAGCAACCACGCCGTCAGCAATCTTCAGGTCAGGAATCTCAATCACTTTGTTGCCTACCTTCGCCTCGAAGCGCAGATAGAGTTCGGATTTACGCATTGCGGGAACATAGTCAAACGAGCATTTCTGCGAATATTTGCCGCCCAACTTGTAGTTCACGGTCTTGCCGTTCTCTTTGGCCTTCTCACCTACGTAGGTCACAGGCTCGCCAACAGCCTCTTGGCCGTCGAATTTGAGGACCGGAGTAACGGTCAGCACACCTTTCTTCGCAAATTTCTTCTCAGGGAAAGTACCGGTGATTTCGGCATCTACTTTGCTGCCTACTTTCTCCAGCGGACTCGGGTTAACTGAAATCTCATCGGGATTAGGCACCGATTTGTTACATGATGCCAACAATGCCACAGCGGCAATGAGGCTCAGGAATAAACCTTTCTTCATAATGAATATAAATTAGTTAGTTTGTATTGTTGATTGTTCGTTTCTACAATGCGCCTTCTACGCATAATTCGCCGCAAAAGTACTAAAAAAAAATGGTATGTGCAAGTTTTTTTTAAGAAATGTATATTTTTTTCTTCATTTTGTCAAATATTTTTCCCAAAACACTCCTTCTCGTACTGTTTTCCTTGCGTTACCGAGCCGGTACGTCTAATTTTTTGCTGCGAGCTGGAAGCCGTTTGATACTCGTTTGGTTTTAAAACGAGACAAATATGCAAAAAAATCGCCACCGGTGAGGGCGACGATTTTTCATGACAAAAACCTTTCTAAGTTGTTTTGAAACTGCGATTATTTCAGTTCTCGAACGAGCATTCCTGCGTATAGTGCATTTCGGTCGCCGGAAATAATATCGAATAGCGTGGCACCAAGTGTTGCATTTTGCGCTTCTTCCTCCAATGCCATATACCGATTATCCCAGATAGCCGTCGTGACGGGTTTGATGGTAGCACGGCGAACGTAATTGATTTGTCCGTCTTTGCCGAGTACCCGTTCAAGCACTTCATACCTTGATGCCTCATTCACGCCTTCCTTCAGTCCGATTTGCACCTGAACCTGATTGCCCGGCAGCACAGCGGAGAGAACATCCGTCACCTTGAATTGCGGGAACTTGCGCTGCAGCGCTACGATATTCTTGTCTTGCGCACGAGTGAGAACTTTGCGGAAGACATCAGCTGGCGTGTGCAGCCCTTTCATCACGGCCTTTTCGCTCCGCGCAGAGTAGGAACCGAGCAGTTCCATCGTGAACGAAGTGTGGTCTGCATCAAAGGCACGTTTGCGTTCAGGCGTAGCGTGGACGGAATCGCCATAGTACTGCATATAGAACGTATTCGCGATTTCCTCATTCCATTTCAGTTGGAAGAGATACGTGGTCATATCTACCGTGAATCCGGCAATCTTGTCAGAGATAGAGCCGCTGAGGTCAGCGATGCTCTTTGTCAAGTCCGCGATACCTTTTCCTGATGACGAGCCTGCAGCGGAGGAAATTCCGGAGGCGGCTTGGGCTGCGGTACCGATGATTTGGAAGACCGCCATCGCTTTTTGCGCTTGTTCTTCCTTGTCGACATAACTGATGTCGGTGATGAGGACGAATGTGTTGGGAATCAGTTCAATATCCGCGTCCGCTAACACGGGTTTGCCGGTGATGGTATATTGCGCCATCATTGCTTCGTGCGCCGACACGTCATAAGCGGCACGCTCGGAAATCAGGTCCGTGTTACACACGCCTGTCTTCTTGTCGCGGTCGAACCATTTGGCCACCAGCCGCTTGGCTATTTCGTTCTTCTGAATGAACTCCTGTGCCACGGCTTCCGCCTCTTTGTCCTTTGTCTTCACCGGCAAGCCTTGTACCATCCGCACACTCAAACGATGGTCGTTGTACTTGTCCGGAATAGGAATCTGCTGGCATGTGATGTATAATTCATCGAACATGCGCGTGCCGGGATGGAGCGCATAGATGGGATAGATTGACGCACGGTTGTACTGCTCAAGGCTGGACGGTTCTTGCGCCGTAAGGCTTATAGAGAACAGGCAAAGAATGATAAACAATGTTCTTTTCATAGCGTTTCCTCCTAATAATCCCATAAACCTTCCGGCACTTTGTCGCGGAGCGTGAAGAAATTCTTCGTGCCTGTCGCCAATGTTTTGCCGTTACTGTCCATCCATGTTGAGCCGCCTACTTTCTCGTGGTATATCCACCCGATCATGCGCGGCTTTCCGTGCGGCGTGGGATGGATGGACGCTTCGCCGAAACGCTCCATGACAAGCATATAGACCGGCTTGGCGATTTCCTTGCCGCGGATATTGACCATCCCGACGAGGGTGTCCTTTTTCACTGGCGCTACGTCATTGACGAACTCATAGACGGTGTCGTATTTGAATTTCGTCAGGGTGTCTCCCGCTGCGCTGATGAGTCCGTATTTACCCGCGTCGTTCTGTACCCAATGCGGCAATTCGGTCTCCTCCGCCATTAGAGGAAGAGCCGTGATGACGAGAAGCAGGCACACCAGCCATGCGTTTATTTTACGTCCCATATGTTCTCCGGTAAGAATTCAGCGTCAAACGGAATAGCCAGGGTGTTGGCTTTGATGGCTTTTTTGAGCGGTTTTACCAGGTCGTCCACTTTATCCACTATCTTGTAGTCCGCCGGAATCTCGAAATTTACATCCGTTATCTTCGGCTCAACGCGGTAATTCACGAGATTGGTTTCTTGGGAGAAGAACTCGGTGCTGCTTGAATACTGCACTATCACGCCGTATTCCGCCAGACGGTAACCCGGAGCCGGCACCTTGGTCCATTTCTTTCCGATAACCTCGATGATTTCGACGTCTTCCTCTTCGCTGTTCTCGTCATAGGGAGCCAGACCGTAATTGGCAATACACTGGAAGCCGTTAATCTCCTCGATCTCATCGTTTTCCGTGGCAGGTTGCAGGCTGCAAGACATTCGCCACTGCTCGGTTTTCGAAGCAGGATCAACAACCTTTAAGGCCATTTTCAGGTTCGGGAACGCAACGATGAATGTGCCTGTCTCGCCGTCCGAGATGGCGATACGACCGAGCTCCGGAACGAAGTTTGCGATACGGTTGTTGACGCCGTCCCATTTCTGAATCTGCGTCCACTCGCCTTCCGGCAGACTGGTGATGTACTTCTGTGTCTCCAGCTGCTTGAGGGTGTTTTTAACGATGGGTTTGGCTAACATTTTCGCCATTCCTTTCTGCGCGGCATCAAGATTCGGATTGTTCTCAAGACTCGTCTTGACACGGTCAACGAGCACGTCGAGGTTGTCCTCGAAGTGCATGTTTACACGCACATTCGTCTGACCTACAAAGATTTGTTGAGCATTCATGCACAAGCTGACTACAGCCAATGCAGCAAAAAGAGTAAGTTTTTTCATAGTGAGTAATATATATTGGTGAAACAATTCGCCGGCAAAGGTACAACATTTTTTTTATATGCGCAAATAATTAGCCGTTTTTTTCTTTACATGCAAAAAAACACTCAAAAACTTGCGTATTTGCTTTTTTTGTAGTACCTTTGCAGCCGAAAACCGTTTCACTATGACAACACAACAATCCAATTCATTACGCACCATCACTATCATCGCCATGATTTTCCTCTATGCGATGATTTCGTTCGTCACCAACCTCGCTGCGCCGGTAGGTAAGATTTGGGGAGACTCTTTCGCAGACCCCATCCGCGCGGAAAGAATGGGCATGTTAGGCAACCTATTCAATTTCCTTGCCTATCTGGTGATGGGTATCCCTGCGGGAAACATCCTGAGCAAATACGGATACAAGAAGACCGCACTCGTCGCACTGGCACTCGGTTTCATCGGCATCGGCGTGCAATGGCTGTCCGGCGTGACGGACAGTTTCTATGTGTATCTCGTCGGTGCGCTGATATGCGGTTTCTGCGTGTGCATCCTCAATACCGTGGGCAACCCGATGCTGAACCTGCTCGGCGGCGGCGGTAACAAAGGTAACCAGTTGAACCTCATCGGAGGTACGTTCCAGTCCCTCTCGGCGGCGCTGACACCTATGCTGGTCGGCGCGATAGTAGGCGAGAGCCTGGCGGGAAAAGAGATAGACGATGTGAACATCGTTCTGTATCTGGCCATGATTATCTTTGCACTCATCTTCATCATCATCTTCTTCACGCCTATCGCCGAACCATCGGGAGCCGGACAGAACATCATCTACGAAAGCAGTCCGTGGCACTTCCGCCATTTCGTGTTAGGCGCGGTGGCGATATTCTTCTACGTGGGTATCGAAGTCGGCGTTCCGGCTACGCTTATCAGTTATCTGCATAAGACGGCAGGCAAAGGTTATGACGACGCCACCTTCATCGCCGGCATATACTGGCTGCTGATGCTCGTCGGACGATTTATCGGTTCGGTTGTCGGCGGCAAGGTAAGCAGCCGCATGATGGTCATCTGCGTCTCCATCCTCGCCCTTGCGCTGATGGGCTCGGCGATGCTGCTCGGCGAGAGCATACAGGTGTACCTGCCTACCGACTGGCGGTTTGACATGCAGCAGATGCCGATAGCGGCGCTGCTGATAATGATGGTGGGACTGTGCACCTCCATCATGTGGGGAAGTATCTTCAATATGGCTACCGAGGGACTGGGCAAATACACGGCGAAAGCCTCGGGTATATTCATGATGATGGTGGTCGGCGGCGGCGTCATACCGTACGTACAGAGCGCTTTCGCGGCGCATGACTGCCTGTTCAGTTATATCGTGCCGGTCATCGGCGTAGCCTTCATCCTCTATTACGCGATACGGGGCAGCAAAAATGTCAATAAGGATATCAAGGTCGATTGATAGCAGTGCCCTGCGGGAAGTGACGGCGCGTTACGACACCACGCAAATTTGCGTGGTATGCGATGCGTGCGTACCCTTCGAGTGCGGATGGCCTGTACTGAGGATTCCTGTCAGCGAGGAACAGAAATCATTAGAGACCGTCTCTCATATCTGGGATTTTCTTTTCGAGCAGAATATCACCCGTCGCGGACTGCTGTTATGCGTCGGCGGCGGAGTGCTCACCGACCTCGGCGGCTTTGCCGCGGCAACCTACAAACGGGGTATTGACTATGTCAATATACCTACCACCCTTCTCGCCATGGTCGATGCCTCTTCCGGAGGAAAGACCGGCATCAACTACCGCGGACTGAAGAACAGCATCGGCTGTTTCGCGCCACCTGTGGAAACACTCATCTGCCCGCAGTGGCTCCGGACACTACCCGCCAAAGAGATACTCAGCGGCTTCGGGGAGATGCTCAAAACAGGAATGATAAGCGAACCTGCCTTATGGCACCGGCTGCTGCAATATGACCTCGACACCATGGACACCGAGGCGCTGATGCCGCTGATTGAACAGTGCGTGGCAGCCAAAGAACGCATCGTGGCCGTGGACCCCAAAGAAACAGGACTGCGCAAAATACTGAATTTCGGACACACCTTCGGCCATGCATTGGAAGAATTCAGCATTCAGCATTCAGCATTCAGCAATCCGCTTCCGCACGGCTATGCCGTTGTCTATGGCATGATAGCGGAGTTGTACCTCAGCGTCACCAAACTCGGCTGCCCCAAAGAACCGCTGCAACAACTGACGCAATGCATGCTTCATTACTACGGACGTCCGGACTGCAAGTGTTCCGACCGTGAGGCATTGATAACGCTCATGCAACAGGACAAAAAGAATGAGCGCACAGCCGCTATCAACTGCACGCTCCTTCAGTCCGTCGGTACGCCTCTCATCAATCAGGTTATCACTCCTGACGAGGCGGCCGAAGCCTTAGAGTATCTTTTCTCCCTGTAAGGTAAAGCACCCCTGCTCGCTTTCCACTACTACCACTCCGTCGCGCCATACCAGACGCGCCTTACGGTTCGTCCCTTCTGTCTCGTCAAGGCCCTGCGAAGCGGACTCCTGCTTGACGATATACAAGGTGACTACATCGTGGTCGTAGCTGACGATGGCATAGACGCGTGTGGGCATGCCTGTGTCGAAACTCGAGAGGTTGAACTTATTGCTCACAGCGTATATCTGACCGTTATAAGTCAGACTCGTCCAGTCGTTCACTACGGCATCTTCAAGCAATAAGTAACGGCACACGTCCGCGGAGTCGATAGTCACCGGCGCCGGTTCTGGAAGAACTTCTGAGTTGGTACCAATCTTAAACTGCTCTGTCGGCGAGATCTCCGGTACACCGAAATAGTTGACAAAACGTCCTACGACATCCGAAAGCGGGTCGCCGGCCTTGACATCCGCGCCATAACGCTTACCCGTCACTCCGTCACCGCGGTCGAAGAGTAACATCGAACCCGTATTATCGCGCACGTATATATAGGTGTCGTATTTCTTGGTCACCACTACATCGTTCAGATAGACCGTTGCATTATCGACGGACCGCACCGCCTCTTCGACTGTCTTCTTACGCTCTAAATGCAGCAGTACTACAGCACTCGCCTGCACATCGCCGGAAGAGAACAATAAGGTGTCCGAATAATGACCGCTCGGGTCATAGTCGCAATCGTAGTCCGGCTCAGGGATGTGGAAATAGACGGTCAATAGGTCGCCGTCTCGGTCTAAAAGTTCCGATGAAACCGAGAAAATAGCGTCATTGGAGTGCGTCACCTTAATGTCTTCCGTCAATTTGTTGGCATTGACGGTAATGGTGCGTTCACCATACCAATCCAGCGTAGTCCCGAAGTTCACCAACGGCGCCACGATAGCCGGTACGTCACCCATAGCTTCTACGCGACGGTACAGGCAAACAGGTGTCTGCGAACGGTCGGCATAGCAGGCAAACAGAGTGGGACTGTTATTCGCATTATACTGAATAATCTTTGCCTTGCTGTTACCGAGGTTGGTGATGACCGCCTCACCACCGTCCTCGATGGCGATGCTCCAATAACCGTAGTTACCGTAGGTCTTCTCGTCCACCACGTTGTTCCACACCGCCAGACGGTTCTTGGTCTGACCGCCGGACGCCACCAAGTACGCCTCTTCATAGCGAATCTCGTCTTGGAAGATGAACGCTTTTTTTTCGTTCAAATCGGCAATTCTGAGGGTATAGATTGCCCGTTCGTCGGCATCCACCATCATCCTGTCCTCCGAATAGCGGCCTTTGATGGCATGGATGTTGTTACTACTTTCGTATTCATCGAAATAACCCATGATATAATTGACACCTTCTTTGGCAACACCGAAGATGACTTGGTCGGAGTCCTCCAACTGCTCTACATCCGTCACCAGTTGGTATGTATCCATCGTAAAGACGGAACTGCCGCCGGATGACGAACGAATCGATATACTGTTGATATAAATGGCGTTCTCCGTACACTCCACCCAGAAACGGATGTTTCCTGTCTGCGGAGTGTCAAAAGTTACGATGGAATCGCGATTATATACACCTTCGCCGCTGTGCGCAGGCTTGGTAACCGTGATGCTTTTCGGTTCGTTTTCGCCCACCTGCACATAGATGGTTCCTTTACCTTTGGAACTGTTCTGACAGAAGTTAAACGTCACCCGACGCACCTCTTCGAATACACTCTGCGAGTGTGCGCCTGCACCCGACGTACCGGTCTTGACTCCTACGCCTTGCGAGAAAATACGACCTGCTGCGTCCGGATGACCCGGAGTGGTGTATTCCGTCGCCTCTTTATCGCAAATCCACTCGTTGGAAACGGCACCATTGACAGTACTGCTCCAAATCTTGGAAGTGAACGTGTACGTCGTCACGCCCGCGAAGAGCGGCAACATACCAATCGCCAATAAGGCCGTTAAAAGAATTCGTTTCATGGTATTTCTATGGTTAAACATTACACTTTATACGCCGCCACGATTTGCTTTACCAGCGGGTGACGGACTATGTCTTTCTCGTTGAATTCGATAATACTGATGTCTTTGATGTACTTGAAGCGGTCCATCGCATCGCGCAGTCCTGACTTCTGCGTCGGCGGCAGGTCTATCTGCGTCATGTCTCCGGTGACAATCATCTTGCTGCCGAAACCGAGGCGGGTGAGGAACATCTTCAGCTGCAACGCCGTCGTGTTCTGCGCCTCATCGAGAATCACCACCGCGTCACTCAACGTGCGTCCGCGCATGAATGCCAGAGGCGCAATCTGTATGGTTCCCTTCTCCATATACTCCGCCAATTTTGCCGATGGAATCATGTCTTGCAAAGCGTCGTACAGTGGTTGCAAATAGGGATCTATCTTCTCTTTCATGTCACCTGGTAGGAAACCTAATTTCTCTCCTGCCTCCACCGCCGGACGGGAAAGGATGATACGTCTCACTTCGCGGTTCTTCAAAGCCCGCACAGCCAGCGCTATCGCTGTATAAGTCTTGCCGCTGCCGGCAGGACCGACTGCAAAAAGCAAGTCGTTCTCTTCGTACGCCTTCACCAACGCCTGCTGGTTTGTACTCCGTGCATAAATCGACTTTCCGTTTACACCGTGCAAAATGAGGTTGTCCGTCGCCTGTTCCTGCGGCTTGTCGCCATGCAAAAGCATGAGGATGTCTTGTTCTGTGAGACGGTTGTTGCGAATACAAAACTGCTCACAGAGGTGTAGCGACTGCTCGAAATTGGCGATAGCCGTTTCTGCACCGGTTACCTTTACTTGGTACCCCCGTGCCACGACACGCACATCAGGGTGCTGGTTCTTCAGACACAGGATATTTCGGTTATTAACGCCGTAAAAGGTCGGTGTATCGAGGGAGTCGTTCAGAGATAGTATTTGTTCCATTCGGTTCTATTGTTACAAAAAGTGTCTGCGGGCCGTTGTTGAGCACCAGATAAGGCACGTTCAGCCGGCGGTTATACGTAAGGGCTTGGTCCAATGTCTTCTGCGTCAGCGCCACCGTCTCCGCCTTGCATTCGATGAGCATAAGCGGTCTCATCGCTCGGTCATAGACGACGGCGTCGCAGCGTTTCTTGGCTTCTCCTACCGTGATAGCGGTCTCAACGGCAATAAGCGGGGCAGGGTAGTCCAGTTCCGTCAAGCGGTGAAGCAACTGCTGGCGCACCCACTCTTCCGGCGTCAGACGCACCCACCGATGACGCCACTCACAGAAAATCTGCTCCTTGTTATTATGAAGCCGCGTTTTCATCCAAGACCAAGACCAACGACTAACGACCAACTACTTTAAATAATTATCCTTCAATGAGCACGTCCTGTTGAGTACAAGCTTGTCTGCCGTCGTGTCCGTATCGACCACAAAATACCCTTGTTTAAGCAACTGATAGTGGTTCTCTTGCTCGATTCCATCGATAAAAATCGGTTCGTGCAATTCGCTGCGCAGAGACCCCTCAATCTTAATGGTCTTCACCTCCAGACTGTTCGGATTAAGCAGGTCGCGGAAGTCTCCTTCTTCGGCAGCAGGGTTCTCCACGGCAAACAGACGGTCGTACAGACGCACCTCGGCGTCCAACGCAGACTTGCATTCCACCCAGTTGATGGTCGCCTTCGTCTTACGGTTACCGCCTTCGGTGCCCGACTTGCTATCCGGGTCGTAGGTCGCATAAACGGTCGTGATATTACCGTTCGCGTCCTTCTCACAACCCGTCGCTTGGATGATATACGATGCTTTCAGACGCACTTCTCTACCACCCGGGCTGAGACGGAAGAACTTGTTGTCTGCCTCCTCTAGAAAGTCGCCGCGTTCAATCCACAATTCGCGGCCGAAACGTATCTCACGAGTTCCTAAACGCTCGATTCCATCGATGTTTTCTGCGATAATGGTCTCGCCTTCGCCTTCGTAATTGGTGATGACCAATTTGACGGGATCGAAGATGGCACATACACGCGGGGCGGTCTCTTTGAGGTCCTCACGGATAGTGTGCTCCAGCAGGCCTTGGTCAATCATGCCTTCCACTTTGGTGTAACCGATTTTATCCATGAATGTGCGGATGGCTTGCGGCGTGTAACCGCGACGGCGCAGACCGCAGACGGTCGGCATGCGCGGGTCGTCCCAACCGGCTACAAGACCTTCTTGCATCAGTTGCAGCATCTTACGCTTCGACATGACGGTATAGGTGATGTTGAGACGGTTGAACTCGCGCTGTTTCGGACGGTAATCCGGTCCGTAAGGACTCAAGCCGCAGAAATTCTTACCGCTGAACTGGTCAATGAAATAGTCGTACAGCGGACGGTGAACCTCAAACTCCAACGTGCAAATCGAGTGCGTCACGCCCTCGAAATAGTCGGACTGACCGTGGGCGAAGTCATACATCGGATAGACGTTCCATTTGCGGCCAGTGCGGTGATGCGGATGGCTGGTGATGATGCGGTACATGATCGGATCACGGAAATGCATGTTCGGATTGGCCATGTCTATCTTCGCGCGCAGCACCATCTTTCCCTCCTCGATCTCACCGCGTTGCATGGCCTCAAAGAGACGTAAGTTCTCCTCTATCGGACGGTCACGGTAAGGCGATGCCACACCCGGCTCCGTCGGCGTGCCTTTCTGTTCGGCTATCTGCTCCGCCGTCTGCTCGTCCACATAGGCCTTGCCCGCAGTGATGAAACGGATGGCGAGGTCATATAGTTGCTGGAAATAATCGGAGGCATAATATATCTGTCCCCACTTGAAACCCAACCAGCGGATGTCACGCTCGATGGTCTCTACGTATTCGGTGTCTTCTTTCGCAGGGTTAGTGTCGTCAAATCGCAGGTTACAAACGCCGTTGTATTTCTCTGCGATGCCGAAATCCATGCAAATCGCCTTCACGTGACCGATATGCAGGTAACCGTTCGGCTCTGGCGGGAAACGCGTCTGAATACGACCGTCATTCACTCCTTCTGCCAAGTCTTTCTCTACAATCTGCTCGATAAAATTGAGACTTTTTTCCTCTTGTTCCATATGTTTTTACCTTTCAATTTTCAACTTTCAACTCCGTACCACTCCTCGCGTTGAAGCGCGCACAAACGCCACAATACTGTCTCTCTCTGTACTCTTCGGCATCGTCGCCTCGATATAATCCAGTGCTTGGGTGGTGTTCATACCGTTTTGGAATAGGAGACGGTATACCTCCTGTATCGTGTGTATCTGTTCCGGCGTGAATCCGCGGCGGTTCAGACCCACCGAGTTGATGCCGCAGAAAGCGATTGGTTCACGCGCGATGATAGCGTAGGGCGGAATGTCTTTGTTGACCTTCGAACCGCCTTGAATCATACAATGCCCGCCTATATGCGTGAACTGGTGAACCAGCGTGCCGCCACCGATGATAGCGAAGTCATCCACCTCTACTTCCCCCGCCAGCTGCGTGGCATTGGACATGATGATGTTGTCATGTAATATACAGTCGTGCGCCACATGGCAGTAGGCCATGATGAGGTTGTTCTTGCCGACGACGGTCTTGCCTTTGCTGGCTGTTCCCCGATGGATGGTCACGAACTCACGTAATACGCAGTTCTCACCGATGACGGTCCATGTCTCTTCGCCTTTGAACTTCAAGTCCTGCGGCACACAGCCAATCACGGCGTGCGGAAACACGTGGCAGTTGTCACCCAAAATAACATTATCATCGATATATGCAAAGGCATCTATCGTCACGTTTTTCCCGAGTTGCGCTTTCGGGCTTACGTAGGCTAACGGACTAATCATTCTGAATTTTTAATTATTAATTTTATTATTCCGAGAGTATCTGGTTTCTGAATCGTCTCACGCATTGTGTGTTGAATGTGTGTCCCGGCTTGTAGGCAATGATACGTCCCTGCAGGCGCAGACCCAACAACGAGAAGTCGCCGATGACGTCTAACAACTTATGCCGGGCCGGTTCGTTCGGATAGTTCAACGGCGAGAGGTAACCCAACTTCTTCGCATCCAAATGCGGTTGCCCCAACTTGTCGCAGAAGTAATCCATGCCCGATTGCGACAACTCCGTCTCGTAAATCACCAACGCGTTCTTCAAGTCGCCGCCTTTGATGAGTCCCACGCGCAACAGCGGTTCTATCTCGCGTACGAAGCAGAATGTACGAGCCGCCGCCACGTCACGCGAATAATCCGACAGTTTTTTGAGTGTTGCATGCTGTTCGCGCAGCAACTCTGACTGAAAAGCGATCGTCACGTCCACTTCATAATGGTCGCATGGTTCGATACGCATTGTATGTCCGTGCTCAGAGATATACTCTATCGGTTCGCGCACTACATATACCTGTTGTTCCGCGTCCTGTTCCTCCAGACCCACGCGGACTATCTCTTTCACAAACGGCAGCGCACTACCGTCCAGGATAGGCATCTCCGGCGCATCGATGTCGATAATGCAATTATCGACCCCCATCGCATATAATGCACTCAGCGCGTGTTCCACTGTACTGATTTTCCATTTACCGCGCTCTAATACTGTACCGCGCTCTGTGCCCGACACATAGTCTGCCAAGGCCTGATAGCACGGCTGACCGGGTAAGTCCACGCGACGCAGACAAACACCGGTATTCTCCGGAGCAGGGTTAAAAGTGGCAGTGATATGCAGACCCGTGTGAAGGCCTACCGAACTGAGCGTAAAAGGTTCTTTTATTGTGTGTTGTTTCATTTCTTTTCCAATTCGTTAAGGCGTTGGAGTATCTCCGGCAGTTGCTTGAAGCCCACTACCGAACGGCGCCAGTTACCGGCGTCGATAGCCGGCGAACCCATATACGTCCCGGCCTTCCGGATGTTTCCGGCGACACCTGTCTGCGCACCGAAAATACAGTTGTCCGCTATCTCGATATGCCCTGCTACGCCTACCTGTCCTGTCAGGATACAATGCTTGCCTATCTTCGTGCTTCCGGCGATGCCTACCTGCGCACAGAGGAATGTACTCTCACCCACTTCCACGTTATGCGCAATCTGTACAAGGTTGTCAATCTTCACGTTGCGGTGAATAATCGTCGAACCCATCATCGCGCGGTCAATCGTCGTGTTCGCACCTATCTCTACGTCGTCTTCGATAATCACGTTTCCTATCTGCGGAATCTTCTGGTTCACGCCGTTGGCGTCCGGCTCAAAGCCGAAACCGTCCGAACCCACTACCACGCCGGCGTGCAAAATACATTGCGCGCCCACTTTGCAATGCGCGTAAATCTTCACGCCGTCATATAGCACCGTTCCGTCACCTATCGTCACATTGTCGCCGATATATACATGCGGATATATCTGCACACCTTTGCCCAATTGCACATGCTTTCCGATATACGCAAAAGCACCTATATACGCGTCTTCCGGCACCGCAACTCCTTCTGTGACAAAACATGGTTGCTCAATGCCTCTCTTCGCCGGATTCATGGCTTTCGATACTATCTGCAGCAGTTGTGCCATCGCTCCCCGCGCGTTCTCCACAAAGATAAGAGCTTGCTCAGCATTGAGAACCGGAGGTTCGCTCATTCCATCATTGAGCGAAGCGCTCATTAAAACAACACCGGCACGGGTTGTTTTGAGAAACGGCAGATATTTGGCATCGGTGATGAAAGACAGATGATGCGCTTGCGCCGATTCTATCGGGGCTACATCACTCACCATCGCGTTGGCGTTGCCGTACAATGCTCCGCCCAAAAGGACTGCTATCTGTTGTGCACTAAATTCCATTATCGCATTTTGAATAAATATCGTTTTATCGGTTTCCGCGTCAGCGCTTCGAGGTCGAGTATCTCACTGGCCTCAGCGATGTCGCGAACCGTGCCGTCGGAGTATAAAATGTCGATGGAATCGGCCTTTTCCGAGTAAGTGTTGCTTGTCGAGACGTGCTCACTCCAGCAATACTCCGCTTCTTCCTCCGTCACACCTAAATACGCAGCGTAGTGTCTGTTCAGTTCCGCCTTTTGTGCCTCCGTCAACGGCGCCTCTAACAACTCCCCGCGGAAAAGACGACGGTTGATGAAACTCTTGCTCAACGCACTCAGCACTTTGTCGTCACTGCTTATCCACGCCTTGATAGCCGACAGCACATCATTGTCGTCCAGTAACGCGTATTTCTCCAGGGCCTCGCTGTGCGTCCCGAACATCTCAAACGTCACCGGCTGATACAGGAAATACCGCAATGCCGGCGAACAGAAAAGGTCTGACAGCTGATGGCTGACGGCTGACGGCTTGCGTGCCAACTCTTTGGCGCGACTCAAAATCTTTATCAAGTGCTGTTCCGCCGCCACACTCGTCTTGTGCAGATAAACCTGCCAGTACATCAACCGGCGGGCAACAAGGAATTTCTCCACTGAATAAATGCCCTTTATCTGCACCACCAATTTGTCATTGCGCACGTCTAACATCTTCAGCAAACGTTCACTCGCCACACGGCCTTCCTGCACACCTGTGAAGAACGAGTCGCGACACAAGTAATCCATGCGGTCCACATCCAACTGACTGCTAATCAACTGATGCAGGAAATGCTTCGGATACTCGTTCTTAAATATCGCAATCGCCAAATCAAGAGGTTTCTCCTCCTCCTTCCCTTCAGGGAGGGTCGGGGTAGGCTTCAAATCTTCATTAATGCGCTCCATCATCAGCAGCGATATATCCTCGTGCGTCACCCCGTCCACTAATGTGTGTTCTAACACGTGCGAAAACGGACCGTGACCGATGTCGTGCAGCAGGATGGCTATCATCGCCGCTGTCTCTTCGTCCGTCGTTATCTCCACACCTTTCTGCCGCAGCGACGTTATCGCCTCTTGCATCAGGTGCATCGCGCCCAACGAGTGACCGAAACGGCTGTGCATCGCACCCGGATACACCAGGTATGACAGACCCAACTGACGGATACGGTTCAATCGCTGTACGTACGGGTGCTGCAGCACATCGTATATCAGTTCGTTCGGTATGGATAAAAAACCGAACACCGGATCGTTTATTATCTTACGTTTATTCATGAATCACCAAATTGCGTGCAAAAGTACAACTTTTTTTTGAATTGTGCAAATTTATTTGCAGTCTTATCGTTTTTTTACGTATTTTCAATTTCCTTTGCCCATTTATTTTAAAAAAGTTTACGTTTGCTTGCACATGTCAAAAAATCTTTGTACCTTTGCAGCCGATAACGATAATTATCATGAAACGCATATTTCCTTCTGTTCTATCGTTTGTCTTCTTGTTTTGCTTGTTCGCTGTCCCCTCTGTGTGCGCAGAGGACCTTTGTATGGACGGTACACTCCTCTTTCGCGAGGATTTCGGCGGAAACAGTCCCGATGACCCTTCTGTCGGCACAGCCCCTGTCTCCGGCATGAGTAGCGACTATACGCAGATATATAAACTGCAGACAAGTGATGCCGGCGAGAATATGGGAGCCGGCTGCTACTTGGTTGCAAAAAGAGGCTATCGCAACTCCACCAATCCCAACTACTCCGTCTGGCATATTATGGACGACCACACGCATTTCGGGGATACTACGCGCGGATACCTCTTGGAGGTTGACGGTCGTGGTAGCGGTAATGATGTGTTCTATAGTACTGTGATAGACGGTCTTTGCGAGGGATCGCGACTCACCTTCAGCGCCTATGTGGCGAATCTGACAACAGCCGGACAGTATAGTGCATGGATTGACAGAGCTTATGTGCATCCCAAACTGACGTTCGTCCTTACTCATCCGGAGACAGGGGAGGAACTCGCGCGTCATAACACCGATACGATCGGCCATGATTGGGAGAATTACCCGAAAACATGGCAGGAGACAGCCAACTGGCAGTTGGTCGGTATGAATTTTACGGTACCCGAAGGGATTGATGCGGTCCGCCTCAGTATTCGTAACAACGCCAGCGGTTCCTCTACCGGCAATGACTTCGCCATGGATGACATCGAGATACGCCTTTGTCTGCCTAAACCGTCTATCGTGTCCGATAACATGCCGTGTGTCGGTTCCGCTTATACGTTTGAAGTGGACTTCACTAACGACGGCACGCTGGACGAACCGCTGGAATACAAGTGGTACTATTCCGCAGATAGCCTCACATGGGTGGAAAAGTCCGATTTCATCGGGATAAATCCGTCTATAAAAACCCTTGATTTCACCGATGCCGGTTGGTACAAAATTGCCATCGCCGGAGCAGGAAACATCGACCGCGTCAACTGCCGTGCCATGAGTGACCCCTTCCGCTTGGAGGTGAAAGAGTGCCTTCCGCCTGCTCCGCCTCAACAGGAACTGTGTATGGACGGAACGCTCCTCTTCCGTGAGGACTTCGGTGGCAATAGTCCCGATGACGCGCCTATGAGCATGGAGAGTGTGCCGGGTATGGATCCTTCTTACGTGAACTCGGGAAACTCATTGGGCAGTGGAAATTATACGATACGCAAGGAAGGTTGGTCGAACGGCATTCAGTGGTACCGGCAAGATGACCACACTTATCCCGATGACAAGACACGCGGATACTTGCTGGAAGTGGACGGTATTGGCGGCGAAACGCCATTCTATAGCAAGACGATAGAGGACTTGTGCGCCGGATACACACTCACTTTCTCTGCCTACGTGGTCAATGTGCATTATGCCGGGCAGATACAGTGGTTCTACGACAATAATCGCACCTATGTCTTTCCGCGCTTGAAGTTTGTGCTTGTAAATCCGCTAACAGGCGAAATACTGGCTTCGCAATCCACGGGAGATATTCAGCCGGATTGGACGGAGGACTGGGCAACGGCACGCACTAATTTAGTGTCCGCGGAGTGGCAGTTGGTCGGTATGAACTTCACCGTGCCCGAAGGAATCGAGTCTATTCAGATGTTTATCTACAATGATGTCGAGAACAACGGAGCCGGCAACGACTTCGCCATGGACGACATTGAGATACACCTTTGTCTGCCTAAACCGTCTATCGTGTCCGATAACTTGCCGTGTCAAAACTCCTCGTACACCTTCGCTGTGGACTTCGCCAACGACGGCACGCTGGACGAACCGCTGGAATACAAATGGTACTATTCCGCAGATAGCCTCACATGGGTGGAAAAGTCCGATTTCATCGGAATAAATCCGTCTATAGAGACCCTTGATTTTGCCGATGCCGGTTGGTACAAAATAGCCGTCGCCGGAGCAGGAAACATCGACCGCGTCAACTGCCGTGCCATGAGTGACCCCTTCCGCTTGGAGGTGACAGAGTGCCTTCCGCCTGCTCCGCCTCAACAGGAACTGTGTATGGACGGAACGCTCCTCTTCCGCGAGGATTTCGGCGGAAACAGTCCCGATGACCCGCGCGTGGTGACAACACCAACACCGGTGCCGGGTATGAAATACGCCCAACTGCTCGATGACACCTTCGGGTCTATGCGTTCGGGAGTCTATCTGCTCACCAAGCAGGGGTATTGCAACGGCGATACATTGCCCACAAACCCCTATCGCGGCTCTCAATGGCACTTGCAGGACGACCACACCTACCCTGATGATGTCACACGCGGCTATCTGATGGAGATAGACGGACGCGGAGACAATGCCGCCTTCTACCAGAAGACCATTGACGGACTTTGTGATGGTTCGCAACTTACTTTCAGCGCCTATGTAGCGAATGTGATGACGTGGGTACAGTACGAAAGTTCACCGGGCAAGTTCGCTTACCCGAGAATGAAGTTCGTACTGACGAACCCGTTGGACAACACCGAGTTGGCGTCTTACGATACCGGGGATATACCTTTCGACTCGGCATTTATCGGCGATTACAAGTGTTGGATGTATTCTTCCAAATGGCATCTGGTGGGTATGAATTTCACCGTACCGGAGGGATTGAACAGCGTCACGCTCACCATCTATAACAATGCGACGGGTACAACCGGCAACGACTTTGCCATTGATGACATCGAGATACGCCTCTGCGTCCCGCCGGTGCGTATCGTCTCGCCGGAACAGGTGTGTGAAGACGAACCTTATGCGTTCGAAGTGGAGATAGACAATGACGGCTCGTTGCCCGAACCCTTTGAATATCAGTGGTTCTTCTCATCGGATAGTTTGACGTGGACAAAAGTGCCGGACAGCAACGTGCGCAATCTGTCGTTCGATAAGACGACATCCGATAAAACCGGTTGGTATAAGGTGACCGTCGCAGGAGAAGGGAATATTGACCAGGAAAACTGCCGCACGGAGAGTGAACCGTTCCGCTTGGAGGTGGAGGACTGTGGTGACGGTTGTGAGCGCATCATCGTCAATAAATACAACTGGGTGCTGCTGGTTGATAATGTCGCGGTGCGCGAATTGTTCCCGGATAGGACGGTGATGGGCTATCAGTGGTACAAGAATGGCGAACCGGTAGCGGGGGCGACGGAAGATGATTATTCGGAGGAAAATGAACTGCACGGAGTCTTCCAGATGATTTTGACGCTTGACGGCGATGAAGAAGTTTGTTCCAATATCATCGAATTGCTCGATGAAATCGAAGAAA
>Ga0310696_10000220_pt1 | contig 96288 bp, 111 predicted proteins | sample AusTroGonzalo_MG_4_FD_203885 | JGI IMG/M metagenome (GOLD analysis project Ga0310696, IMG submission 203885) | Bovine rumen microbial communities from tropical cattle in Woodstock, Queensland, Australia - Gonzalo_02 (v2) (version 2) | ecosystem: Host-associated > Mammals > Digestive system >...
CGGAATCGTTGCATATAACGCAAACTTGGATATTGTTTTACGTCGTAATGCTGCACGATTAAATCAAGAATTTGCCAAAGCAATAGAGAAATTGAAACAAAATCCAGAATATTCGTTGTTACAACAAATGATAAAAGATTTGATAAAATACGGGCAAATATGGCATAAAACCCCAACTGGATGGGAAAAAGCAGAATGGGATCCCCAAGATAATGATTTCTTTATGATATCTGGGTTGTCTGGACGGGAAATGTAATAAACAATAAAACACTAATCGTATTATGCATTAAAAAATTTATAAAAATTAAACCACTGTGTTGGTGCCATTAAAACGGATTTTTCTATAAATTGTGCAAATTCGGTTGCCATATTATTTACATTTTTATCATCCAATTTTGTTATAAATAACTTATATTTTTCATTACCCGTATTTAACAAAGTAACTGCAAATACGGGATGTGACATAGATTTTGCAAATTTGAATACACCCATTGGCAATTTGCAGTCCCTATCCAATATTTTAACAGGAATTGTTTTCCCCGGGGTTGCGGCGGAAATCCTGTCGCCGGCCATCATAACTAAATCACCATTGTTCAAATAATCGAACATTTCTGTCGCTGTACCAATATTCATATCTTCAACTGGGTGAATAACAGTATTCTTTCGCACAGAATGTTTTGTTATAAATTTATGAAATATACTATTTTGACCAATTTGTTGAAACGCATGCATTTTAATATTTTTGCTGTCGGGAAATGCGGCCAGTGCCTCGATATTTCCAACGTGACTGCAAATTAAAAAAGTCCCCTGGTTATTATTAATTAAATTTTGAAATTCATGCCAATCGGTTGATTTGTGAACATCAAAACTGATATGACTATTTTTATCGCACATCGCCACCATTTTATCTACGCACGAATAAGCAAAAGTACGAATATGACGTGCAACAGAAAATCGTGATGGTTTTATATCATGATTGATTTGGTATTTATTTAAAATATTTTGATATTCAACAGAAAATTTTCGGGCCGTTTTTGCAGATATACCAATAATACCCGCAACAAACCAAACCCAGAATTTAACAAACCGTATTCCAAAAATTTTATACACAAAAAACAACAGGCCCAGGCGAAAACTGCCCGCACCGCGCTCTTGCTGTTGATACCAATTTTCTGTGTTCAAAGTGACTTGCCTTTATAATTTTTTAATTTATAATCCACATATGCAAGTATTTATAGCAAATATTGATTCAATAAGCAAGACCCCCGATGTTTATTCGGCACTATTGTCGCCAAATGATAAAACACGGCTGTTGGAATTCCAAAATCAAACCCGAAAATTGCAATTTATACTGGGACATTTGATGGCTGATAACTGCAGGGAAAAATATACCTGTATTGCACACAAAGATAAATTGGTTGTTGTCGCGGCATCGTCAAATACACCCGTTGGTATTGACATAGAAAACACAACCATTGAACGTGATTTTAATGCGGGCGCCGAACTTATGAATTTTACCAAACCGAAATCTTTGTATGATTTTTACAAATCTTTCACAGAAAGCGAGGCAATATATAAATTAGGCACCACACCGAAATGCACACGTTTTATGCGATACGGCGACTATTTGATTTGTGTCACATCAACACAAGATTTCGAAATGCCGGATTTACGCAAATTCGATGTAAATTCAATTTTAACGACGGAACAAAAATAAAGAAATCAAATAACCAATGGTCAGTCCCAATGCCAATGTGATTCCCATTGAATGAATCAAAAAGAAACTGGCAAAGGCTAATATTCCAAATCCAACCAAACTTGTTAGAAATGAAAACATCACAGGTTTGGTTTCATCTTTGTTTGATGCATTAATATGAAATATCGAATAATCTAATGTTAAACCGATTATTATAAATAAACTTAATAAATGGAAAAATGTTATTGGTTGTGAAAACCAGGTTAATATTGCAATTGTTGATCCAACCGCTAATACAGATGGTGTCAAATAAATAAAAGTTCTGCGTCCATATAATATAACCAACAATAAAATCAAACCGACGGCACATATCGCCAACAATCTGTATGATTCATTTGAATATTTTTGCATCAATGCCGTCATTTGTTCGGTGGCTGATACAACAATAGCATTTGGGTTATTTGTTGTAAAGCCAGTATTCACATTTGCAATCAAATATACATATTTACCATCATCAAAAATGAACTTGTGCGCCAAATCAGTCAACGGTTTATTATTACTGATATCGAAAAGTTGAATTGGTGGTGTTTCAGTAAATTTCGGTGTTACCCGTAATCCTAATTCATACTTTATTTTTTTTGCCTGAGATTTATACAGTTGCTGGATTAAATTTTGGTTTTCAATTTGACGTTCGTGTGACGGAATAATTGTTGATAAATCAATAAAGGAACCTGATTCATCTTTGATTTGTTCGGATATTGCCAATACATTATCCAGGTTTTCACCACGTATAATCAGGAAGTTTGATGCATCAGCACCGTTTAAATCTTGCATCAACATTTCTGCTTTTAATAATTCTGCATTTGGCCTGTATAATTGTGCCATATTGTTTTGTGTTTTTATAAACGGCAAAGTCGCCAATATCGCAACTGTTAATACTGTTATTACCCATGGACGATATTTCTTTGAAACCACCGTCGGCATTTTCACAGATGATTTTTTTATTTCTATTTTTTGTGGCATAAATGTTAACCATCCCAGGTAAATCGCCGATAGGCCCGTTATTGTAAATAATGAAATTTGCTGTAACAACGACAACCCAGAAAACATTAATGGTAAAAAACATACACATGTGGTTAAAAACGAATGCAAAATATTCTTGCGCACATTGTGACTGTTTTTATTATTTAACGCGCTGATAAAATGGAATGAATAATCTATGCCCAGACCAATCAAAGTCACCCCAAAAACAAATGTCAATATATGTGGTTGTGCAAAACACAAAAATAAAGCCGCGGACCCAGTTATAAAACCCAAGCCTATACTTAAAACCACAGGTACCAATGTCGTATATTTACGAAATAGCAACAGATTCAGCAACACCGCCGCAATCAAAGCGATAATGGAAAACACACTTAATTGTAATTTGCTGGTTTGGGTCATATTCGCCGTATGCACCGGAATTCCAGATAGGAAAACATGTGTGTCTGGGGTGTTATATTTATCTATGGCACCAGACAAAGTGTTGATATTTTTTACCAAATTTTCTGTATCTGGGATATTCATATCCACAGAAATTAAAATATAATGATTTGGTGCAACATATTGCCATAAGGCCCCATCGCGCATTTCCCATTTGGTATTTGATGATTTTAATTCTTGTAGATAATTTGTGGTTAATAAAAATGGATCCTGGGTTAACGGCAAAATAGTCGGCGCCATTGAACCAGACACCGTTGCCACAGCCCTATCTGTTATTGTTTGAAAATCGCCTTTTTGTAATATTTTACGATATTCAGCACTTAAAAAAGAATTTTGATGTTCGCTTAATTTATTGATTGTATCAGTCACAGAAACATTTGTATTTATAATGGATAAATCACGAAAATCATCGGTTGATAATGTATCTGTTATTGCGGTCGCGGTCTGTTTTACTGAATTCAAATCCTCAGATTGAATAACAATATTTGTAACATTTGAAAATTTGTTTGTTAATTCGTTAATCGGCCAATCTGGGTTGTTTATTTCTGTTAATGAATTTAAACTGGTCTGCATTGATAACGGTGCACGCCACAAACATAACACCAGTGCCGCGACTAAATATACGCATATAAAAATAAATTTCTTAACATTTAATTTCATCAGGTAAATCCGTCGTCATACGTTTAAAATCAATAGTGATGGTTGTACCGTTTTTATACATTATAACCATTTGTTTTAAATCTTTTGTATTCCCAGCCATAGTTATCGCTTCTAAAAAGTCAGCAATCGCGGAAAGTTTTGGCGTCGCCATCAATGTCCAACTTGTTTTATTTTCAGTATAATCGGCATTAAAAGCCATTAAAAACATGTTCATATCGCCATTTAACATATCGTTTATCATAGATTGTATTTGGGAAAAATATGGCAATGCAGCCAAAGCTTTTTTTTCATCATTAACACAATAAGAATCCAGGGTAGATGTAAATTCAAAAGAATTTGGATTTATTTGTGTCCACTTAAAACCAACACCTTTTACAAATTTAACCGTTCCGTTGGCACGAAATGTTTTAACAGATTCAGGAATTGTTTTTGATTGTGTAAATGTTGCAGATACAGATCCTAAATTATCTGTAAATGTTTTTAAAGTCGCCGGCATTTCTGTAATATTTTTTGCATTAGCCGTACCACATAATAAAACAAACAATAAAAATAATTTTTTCATTTTTCCCCCCATTTTTTTCAATAACCACCAAGGTAACCCACAACACAGATAAGCATGCATCAGGCTGATATAAAAATTATCACGCCATACATGAAAATGCGATACACCCGATTCAGGATATGTAACACGTGTGTCAGTTGTAATAATTTTAACACCTGCGCGATATAATTTTACAACAATTTCGATATCAAATCCCATACGTAAAAAATGTACAGACGATAAAATTTTATTTGTGATATTTATTGGATATACGCGAAAACCGCACATTGTGTCGGGCATATGCCTGTTTAATGTTTCAATCGCCACCCAAAAGCTAGTGATTTTACGACCTATGCGTCGTGATTTTGGTGCCGAAGAATCGTACACAGGTTGTCCCATAATCAATGCATCAGGTGATTTTTTAGCCAGTTCTATAAATCTTGCAATATCGCCTATATTATGCTGGCCATCTGCATCAATTTGAATTGCATTTGAAAAACCGTGCTCTGCCGCTTTTCTAAAACCAGTAATCATTGCGGCACCTTTGCCACCATTTTTTTCACGTTTCACGTATATAAAGGTATATGTCGCACAAATGTTTTTTAATTTTTCAGCATCTGTTTGATTGCTGCCGTCATCAACGACAATCACGGGAATACCGTATTCTGCTATGCGTTTTGCCACAGAATTAAAGGCATCTGCGTGATTAAAACAAGGTATAATGATAACAGGCCTAAACATGTTTATTCCTTTATAACAATTTTCCCAGCAGAATATTTTACATCACCATTTTCATAACTAAAACTAAATTCATTGTCGCTTAATTTGTTTAATTCAAAATGAATGGTCGTGTCTGGTAAAATCAAACTTGAAAATTTCAGTTTTAAAATATCGTATGCCGATGGGTTTTTGTTAAAAAATAACTTTATGAATTTAATAACAAAATGTAATTGAATGACACCTGGTAAAATGGGGCATTCATCGAAATGTCCCTTGAAATATGTGGAATCTTTTAAAAATACCATATCCCCAGATAATGATTTATCCGTTTTAATTAAATTCCTGACGATCGGTTCTGCAACAGACGAACGTAAAAGTTCCGCGATTTCAGACTTTAAAAATTTACCCTGGGTATTCGTTGGTATTACATTGACAATCCTGATTTTTCGGGGCAGGGCAACATTTGGAAAATATGGTGATAACCAATCTTTTAAATTTTTGATAAATTCTTGACGCCCATGCGAAATTACAAATTGTTTGCCTTTGTCATTTAATGTGATGACACAACCAATAATATCGCGTCCATTTTGATTTACAGACATCACATAACCGTTTTCTACCAAATCGTGCGCTTTTAATTTTTCTTCATATTCAGGTAGCGAAATACGTTCTTCGGCAATTTTCACAATTCTGTCTGCACGTCCTTTTAATAAAAATTGACGTTCGTTTTGCATTTCAACAACATCAGACATAGGATACGGACGAGTACAACAAAATGCAGAATCAGCAACAATACACCCGTTTTCATCTAATTCGGTTTTTACATCATCAAATACAGTCCATAATGCGCCGTTTTGTTGTTGACGATACGCGACGCCGCCTGTTTCTGTGCTGCCAAAAATTTCAAATGGTGATACACCAAATATTTCCAAAGCCTTGGCAGATGTGTTTTCATTTAATAAACTGCCTGACGAAAAAATTCCCACACAATTATTTTTGAATGTATATTGGTTTTGATATTTTGTAATACCGTCTAAAAAAGAAGGTGTTGTCGCAAATAAAATTTTTTGAAATCTGTTTTGTGCAGATTGTAATTCTTCGGGTGTAAAAATCATATCTGTATCCACAGCAATACCCCCAGCCAAAGGAATTAAAAATCGCCACAGCAATCCATACATATGGTATGGTGCAACAGATGCCACCATCACAGGATTTAAATCAAACACATTACATTGCATTTTATTATGTTGTGCAACCTCGGCGGCCAAGTTATAAAATGTTTTACAAATTTGTTTTGGTGTACCGGTACTGCCCGATGTGAAAAAATACAGTGACCGGTCGTTCATATCACAAAAAGCCCAATCGTTGCCAAAATCTTGGTTAACATCAATAATATTAAAATTATCAAGATTTAATTTTTTGTTTGTTACAATATTGTTTGATAAATCATGCAAAGCGATGGCGTTTTGTTCATTTAACATGGCCGGTAAAACAATATCCTTGCCGGCTTGTAACAAACCCATAAAGTATGTATAAAATAAATAAATATCATCCGGGACAAATAATACAACGGTTTTGGTATCTGTTTTTGCAAATATATTTGCCATATGTGCCACATCGGTCGCAAATTCAGCAAAAGAAATTGCCCGATCCCCACGGTAAAAAACCGTGTGTGTCGGTGCAATATTATCGGTAAAGAATTTATTTATCTGTGCCAGCATTCATAACCTTTTTACGAACAATAAATTCAACACCAATCATAATAGCAATCAAAATATAGGAAATCAAACCGTTAAAAATAACCCAAATTTCATTAGATAAAAATACAGTAATTGCTGATATAATTGCCAGTATCCCCATAAATACAGCCCATACCAAAGTTAATTTTTTTGTGTATTGTTTTTGTTGCGTATCTAATATATATCCCATTTTTTTTGCGAATTTTTCAATCAAAGGTGTATCACGTAACGACAAAGCAAACATTAAACAAACACATGTGTTCATTATCACAGGATACAGTTTCAAAAATATACCTTGGTTACATACAATTAACCCCAAACATAACAGCAAAACACAAATAAAAATCCATATGTTTTTATTACGTATAAAAGAAATTCCCGCCATACATAATAAAAACAGTGCCATGGCGCGCAAAGCAATATGCGACTTTAACGCAAAAAACACGACAAAAGGATAAAGAATTGTAAATACAATTCCAAAAAATTTAATGATTTTTATTAACGATTTTTTCAACGGCATCAACCATATCTTGTAAAGTGCGGATCTGTTTAAAATCATCAGGTTCAACCTTGCAATTAATAACCTTTTGTAATCTAACGACCAAATCAACCGCATCAATAGAATCCAAGTCTAAATCTTCAACCAAACGGGCGTCCGGATTTAATTTGTCAGCATCAATATCAAATTCTTTGACCAAAATATCTTTGATTGCTGTAAACAGTTCGTCTTTTGTGTACATGTATATTTACTCCAATGTAATGTTTTTTGTTTCGGCTATATATTCGGCCAAGCGGGCCACAGATTTAAAATATTCTTTGTTTGCATCTTTGTCAGCCTTGAAATTTACATCATATTTCTTTTTTAATGCCATACCCAATTCCAAAGCATCAATAGAATCTAAACCCAACCCCGTTACGAACAAAGGGGCATTTGTATCAATATCATCGGCTGAAATATCTTCCAAATCCAGTGCAGATATAATCAATTCCTTGATTTCTTGTTCTAATACTTCACGTTTCATGAATCATCCTTAAAGTTAAGGCATAGGCTATAAAAAATATATCAAAAAGTCAAGAATTTATGCCTAGAATAATAATTTTTTAGTGGCATCCGTAATACATAACGCAGTTTTGCGTTTGTCTTGAATTTTATCATCGGTACAACGTATGAATTTTTGTGGAATAATATCGTAAACAGATACTTTTGTGCCGACATCCCACCATTTTTGTGTTTTGCCCAGTACCGGCGGTGTGTTTACGATTTTTATTGGCAAAATATCCGCATTTGTTTCTATCTGTAAATATGCAAAACCACGATGCAACCTGACGGTTTTTCCAGGAACCGTGCGTGTTCCTTCGGGGAAAACGACAATATTATAACCTTGGGCCAATACATCACGACCACGACTGATAAATTCATCAGGCTGCATAGTGTTTGACAGGTATATTTTATTAATCACTTTGCGGATAAAAAAGTTTTTGAACAAACTGCTTTTTACAACGCATACAGAATTTGGAATCAATGACACCAAAATCACCACATCAATCAACGATGGATGATTTGCAATCACAATTGTCCCACCCAGTTTTTTAAGACGTGCTGAATCATGACAATTTACCCGTATTAAACGTAATACACACATCAACCACACAAAAGCCCGCCATGTTATATGGACAGTGTTTACAAAAATTTTGCGTTGTTTATCTGATTTATATAACAACAGAATAATTGGGAAAATGGCCGAACCGACCAACAAACCGCCTAAACCGAAAACCATAAAACAAAACACACAAAAACAAGAACGCATAAATTTAATCATTTTGCATAGTCCATGTTTTTGTTACTAATGAATCCGTATGCCCGGTCAAAAAATTAACCATTGATTCCAATGTTAATACTGGGGCATCATCACTACCTGTGGTGATTTTTATACCGCGATTACCATTGTTTTTTATCATAAATGCTAATCCAAATGCACCAACTGGGTTATTAAACACTGTATCATATATTTTTGGATTGTGTTCGCCGACGAATACAACCATAACATCTGTTTTTTCAGTCAGTGCCTTCAATACAGCCATTTCCAAAGTATTGTCGCCGGCCGCAATAGAAGTATAACTGTTTACATTTTTAGTTAGTAACGAAAATAATCCAGCTGCAGCATTATGAACAGAATTACTGAATCCGGCGGGGGACATTTCATTATCGTCATGAAATTGTGTAACCAACTGAATTGTTTGTTCCCATTCGCCGAACTGTGACGCAAATACAGTGGTATACCCAGGTGTTTCTGGTGCGATTTTTCCAGCCAATCCAATGGCAATTTTTTCCAAATTTGTCATACGGCGGCGCATCATAGCCGGCACAAAAGAAACATCAGGCAGTTTTTCAGCATCGCTTTCATGCCAAATAATAAATTCATCAAGATATCGTTTCGTGTTCATACTTGAAAATTGTATTTTTTTATAGAATACTTGGCATTATATAGGAAATATTGCTTTTTGCAAGTAGGTTTCGATAAATGAGTGTGATATTACAAAATCTTGGGTTTGTTTGTGCGCTGGGGACAACGCATGATGAAATTATTAAAAACGCAAAATCCGGTGATAAATCTGGTATGTTTCGTCATATGCTTCAGGTCGCAGACAAAAATGTTCCCTTTGGTGCTGTGGATATTGAAACAACCCCAGGTATGCGTTGTTATGATTTATTAACAGCTGCGTTGAATCAAATTACAGATTCCATTTCACAATTAAAATCTATATATCCTGCAAATCGTCTGGGGGTTATTATCGGCGCCAGTAATACCGGTATTCACGAGGCACAAAAACATTTAAATATCGCATTGGATACAGGAAAAATTCCGGCAGACTTTTCACTAGATGAAATTGAATTATATTCTCCAACGGCATTTTTACGCAATAAAACCGGATTTGCGGGCCCTGCATATACTGTGTCAACCGCATGTTCATCCAGTGCCAAGGTTTTCAAAGATGCACGTAATTTAATTGAAAATGATATATGTGATGCGGTGTTGGTTGGTGGCGTTGATGCGCGTTGTGATTTTGCATTAAACGGTTTTAATGCTTTGTCTGCACTCAGTTATAATCATACAAATCCTATGTCACAAAATCGTGATGGCATAAACCTGGGCGAAGGTGCTGCTTTGTTCATAATGGTGCGTGGTACAGACGGAATTAAATTACTTGGGGTGGGCGAAAGTTCGGATGCATATCATTTAACCAGTCCAGATCCATCTGGGACCGGCGCAATTGCATCGATGCGTGGCGCATTAAATGATGCAAACCTAACCGTTGATGATATAGATTTTATAAACATGCATGGCACAGGTACGGTCGCGAATGACGCAATGGAATCATTGGCTATAAATTCTGTGTTTGGTGATAAAATATTATGTGCATCAACGAAACCTTTGACGGGGCACACGTTGGGGGCGGCTGGTGCAATCAGTGTGGCGATTTCTTGGTTAATGATACAGCATGGTTTTATTGTGCCACATATTTTTGATGGTGTTTATGCCGATGATTGTGCAAAAATAAACTTGGCAACGACGCAAAGTCAACGTACAATAAACAATGTGTTATGCAATGCGTTTGCCTTTGGCGGCAGTAATGCCAGTGTAATAATTGGACGGTAATATGGAAAATTATGATTTAACAAAATTGATACCGCAACGTGAACCGATGGTTTTTTTATCGGGTGTGGAAAATTTTGATTATGAAAACCAAACTCTAATTACGCGCATTGATATTCGGGATACAGATTTGTTGTATGATGCTGTTTTGGGTGGTGTGCCATCTTGCGCATCCTTGGAATTTATGGCACAAAGTATCGCATGTTGTGTTGGATTGACTGATTTACATAAACACCCAAACAAAAAACCTGTGGTGGGGTTCGTTTTAGGGTCGCGTAAAATATCTGTGTTATCGCCAGTATATTTAGTGAATCATTCGTATTTCGTACACATAAAATCTATGTTTTGTGATGATAATATTGCATCTTTTGATTGCCAGATTTATGATGAACATGATAATTTAATCGCGACTGGTGCATTAAACGCCTTTCGCCCAGACGATATAAAAACTTTTATGGAGCAGAACAATGAATAAAACAATCCTAATTACCGGGGCCAGTCGTGGCATAGGGCGTGCAATTGCATTATATTTAGCGCGCGCCGGATATGATTTAGTTTTGCATTATAATTCCAACGATGCCGCTGCAAATGATACATTGAATCAAGTAAAGTCGACGGGTGCAAACGCGCGTTTGTTAAAATTTGATATTTCAAATCGGGAACAAACAGAAAAAGCATTAGTTGCTGATATTGATGAACATGGTGCATATTGGGGTGTTATTTGCAATGCTGGTATAAATGCGGACGCACCATTCCCTTCGATTGATGGTGATATGTGGGATAGGGTATTACGTACAAATCTAGATGGTTTATATAATGTTTTGCATCCTGTTGTTATGCCGATGATATCTGCGCGTCGTGGTGGGCGTATAATTGCGTTATCATCTGTATCAGGTGTAATGGGTAATCGTGGCCAGGTGAATTATGCTGCGTCCAAGGCTGGTATAATCGGTGCGTGTAAATCATTGGCACTGGAATTGGCAAAACGTAATATTACTGTGAATTGTATCGCGCCAGGTGTGATAGAAACAGATATGACCGCAGAATTACCCACGGATATTGTTGAACAAATGGTTCCAATGCGTCGTGCCGGCAAACCTGATGAGGTTGCAAGTTTGGTTGCATATTTATTGTCCAACGATGCGGCATATATCACGCGCCAGGTTATATCTGTGAATGGGGGATTGATTTAATATGACAAAACGTGTTGTTATCACAGGAATAGGTTGCATCAGTGCGCTGGGTAATGACCCGGATTCCGCATTTAATCGTTTGCATACCTACAAAAATGCAGTATGCGAAATGCCAGATTTGGCTGCGATTCACGGATTGAATTCGCATTTGGCATCGCCCGTGGATTTTACCGCGCCTGAACATTTTACCCGTAAAGTTTTACGTACAATGGGGCCTGTATCTGTGATGGCGGTATGCTCTGCTGAAAACGCACTGCGGGATGCCGGGTTGTTGGGTGCGGATGAAATTACCAATGGTCGCACCGGTGTCGCATACGGTTCATCATTTGGTTCGGCTGGCCCCGTAGCAGACTTTTTTTCAATGGTAAAAACGAACGAAATTGGCGACGTTACATCTTCGTCATATATCAAGATAATGCCGCAAACAACGGCCGTGAATATATCATTATATTTTAAAACCACGGGGCGTTTAATCCCCAGTGGAACCGCCTGCACATCGGGCAGTTTGTCTATCGGCTATGCATATGAAAATATAAAATCAGGTGCCCAAGACATAATGATTGCTGGTGGTGCCGAAGAATTGGATCCAACCCAGGTTGCCGTATTTGATACATTGTATGCAACCAGTACCAAGAATGACAGTCCAGAAAAAACACCGTCACCATTTGATGCAAATCGCGATGGATTGGTTATTGGCTGTGGCGCGGGAACTTTGATACTCGAAGAACGGGAACATGCAATTGCGCGTGGTGCCAAAATTTATGCTGAAATTGTTGGCTTTGGCACGAATACAGACGGCACACACATAACCCAACCAAATCCAGATACAATTGCACGGTGTTTAGAATTGTCATTGGAATCTGCAAACTTAAAACCAAATGATATCGGGTATATATGCTTGCATGGAACGGGCACAACATTTGGCGATATTGCTGAATCTGTGGCAACAAATCGTGTCTTTGGTGCAAATACCCCAGCCAGCAGTTTAAAAAGTTATGTTGGTCATACATTGGGGGCATGTGGTGCGCTGGAATCAATTTGGTCAATTCAAATGATGAACAACGGATGGTTTGCCCCGACATTGAATTTGAATACAGTGGATGAAAAATGCGGCGCACTGGATTATATAACGGGCACAGGTCGTAATATTGATACAGATTTCGTAATGAATAATAATTTTGCTTTTGGCGGCATAAACACATCGTTGATATTTAAAAAGACCACAAAATAAAACTCTGTGCTGATGCACAGAGTTATTCGTTTTGTATAATTGATAAAACATAATCGCATAAACCGTCACGGCACATTTTTGCATATACCGGTGTATCCAGTTTGAATAATTTTATCAAATCGCGTGGCATAATATTGCATTGTAATTTTTGCACAGACATATGCCCGTTTTTTATTGTTTCAATACGTGCATCTGGTAATTCTGCGCGCCCAATACACGAAGACAAAAATACCCGACATTCATCATTGTCGCCCAGGTTTTTTATTGCCAAATATCGTGCATACAGATTTAATGTTAAATCTGCCTTGGTGCCATCTTTGGTCCACGGTGAACCCCCACCAATTGGAACAGCCGTAGAATAAAAATCACATGCTAATTTACGCCCTGTAATTCCACAATCTGCAATCGACGAATGTTGTCGATATACCCCAGTGCCATTTATGATAATGTGCCTTGGTCGCACCCCTAATACAGAAACAATAAAATCGGTTAAATCTGTATATTTTTGCATAGGCACCGCAACAATGGCGGTATCAATGGCGCCGTGGTCATCAATGGTTATCTGGGTCTTTATATCCAATCCCAGATTGTTTGATTCACGTGCAGCATCATATATTGCGCGATTTAATTTCCGGGCCAGGTATAATTCACGATTAACAAAACCATCCCCCCGACATGCATATCCAACAAATACGCCTTGGTCACCCCATCCATTATTTTCAACGCCTTGGGCGATATCGTTTGATTGTACACCAATCATATTTACGATATTAATTTTGTTGATATCCAACGCATTTTCGCCCCAGATACCAGCATAACGTTCGTCATAACCGATATCCCGCAACCCAGATTTAACGCAAGACAGCAAATCAATACCGGAAACATTTCCGGTGACTTCGCCACCCAATACGACGGTATTGTTTTTAATCATGACCTCGACCGCATATTTAACATATGGGTCTGATTTAATCATTTTATCCAACAAAGAACTGGAAATATAATCGGCAATTTTATCAGGGTGCCCGATTGACACCATTTCGGCTGTTTTTGACATTTCAAAACTCCTTGTTTAGTCCATTAACGCAGGACAAGTTAGGATGTAAATCCGCGCGCCCCGGGGCCCATCCCCGTGACAAAACAATAATATATCAATATGCGTGCAATATCAAGTAAAAACCGCATAGCATTAAATTCCTAGGATATATGTCTGGTTGAATAAATCCCCACAAATTGATTAAAATACCTATTGCTGACGGATAGCAAACCAAAAGGGAGATAAAAAATGTTTACTCACGAAGACCTATGGAACGCTATCGAAATTCTTGCACGAAAAAACAATATGACATGCAGCGGGCTTGCCCGTGCGAGTGGTCTGGATCCAACCACATTTAATAAATCAAAACGTGCATCTAAATACGGTCAACCGCGATGGTTGTCGATGGAAACGATAGCAAAAGTGCTGACTGCGACGCATACATCGGCGGATGATTTTGCGAATATGTTTCCGCACGATAATAATCCAGAAAGATAAAATATCGGTATGGGGCGCACAGGAAATAACGCAAAATACTTGACAAAGTGATTTTTTTTATATAAAATTTGTCGGCAAATTGAAGCAAGTTTCTGGCCCCATCGTCTAATGGTTAGGACACCGCCCTTTCAAGGCGAGAATCCCGGTTCAAATCCGAGTGGGGCTGCCAAAATAATAAAATCACCCAAACGGGTGATTTTTTATTTTGTTTAGACCCCAGATTTGAACCGGGATCGGTCAGAGCGCAGCGCATGACCAATACGCAGACGAACAATTAGCAAACCTGCAAAAACGGATATGTTTAATAGAGTTTTTGCGTTTAGGTTTGATTGTTGTTTGTCAAGGAGGCGAAACAAATCCGAGTGGGGCTGCCAAAATAATAAAATCACCCAAACGGGTGATTTTTTATTTTGTTTAGACCCCGGATTTGAACCGGGATCGGTCAGAGCGCAGCGCATGACCAATACGAGAATACACAATTAGAAAAATCATAAAAACGGAGTTTTTGTCCCCACGAGTTTTTATAGATTTTTATTATTGCGTATCGAGGGGGCGAAAAAATCCGAGTGGGGCTGCCAAAATTCAAAAATCGGGTTTTATGCCCGATTTTTCTTTATTTCCTAACCTTTCATGAGTTCGTAAGTTGGGTACTAAAAACAGCCACTGTTTCACACATTTACGAACTCTTTGTTTTTGTTAAAAATGTATCTAAATATGGAAATAAATTCATTCTTTCAGCAGACCACGCTTTTGTGCCTTTTAAATTTGGGTTTGGCTTTAAGGTCATTAAATGTTCTATAGTACGTTTCGCTTCGGCTGAACGTTCTTTAAAGCCAGTTAAATATTGAAAACCACTGCTGTATGTAAACCAATATACTGCAGACAAATAATTATAAGCATGATTTTCGTCTCGGAAAAATACACCTTTGTCGATATTCGGCCAAAAACTGTACGCATCACCAATTCTGATAATATTATTTTTTTTGCGATCAAACCTTATATAATACTCGTCTGTATACAATTTATGAAAAATATAGTAACACAAGCGTTCAAAACTTTTATCATTTTTAATATGTGCACATACAGCATGTTCATTCGGATAATTAAGACTTTCGGTTTCCAAAGGAAGTGTTTGATTTATTTTAACCACTTTCTGTAATAACAATATGGATAAATCTCTCTGTTCTGCCTCTATTGATTTTTTATTAGTGTCCGCCATTATTAATCCTTTGTTTTACAACAAATGTACAATAAATCTTGATGTTGTCAACAAAAATCCCTTAATATCTTTCCCGAACTGCAACAAATCACATATCTCGTCAGTTCGTGAATTGCACGGTAAAACCTATACCTGTTTTGCTGACTTTCGAACTTTTTCTATCTGCCTTTATACCATTCGTTTAACAATAAATTTAAGTTATTCATATTATCGGCGATACCACAAACACCATGTTTTTTACATTCTGCCTCGTATTGTTTTGTGTTATTTCCAGTTGCACCAATAAAAGCAATTACATCTATGCCTGCGGCGGTTGCTGCTAAGAAATCACTGATACCATCACCAACAACTATGCAATTTTGTGGGGTATAACCTTTTGTTTTTGCCGCCAATAAAAACAAATCAGGTGCTGGTTTGCCTTGTTTCACCATATCAACAGTAAAAACATTTTGATCTGGTATATACTTTTTTATAAATTGAAACCGCGATGTCATTCTAAAATTATGTTGTTTACGCGTTGCGCCGGTCGCAATACAATGTTCAAAATTATTATTAGCCATAACTTGTTCGACACCTGGTATAGGTTCCACAAGATTGGTACAAAATTCAAATTCCCGTTCATATATTTTTGCCATAAAATCATCATCAAGATTCAATCCTGGAATATGCTTTTCCACTCTTTCCCGACAGGTTTTGTCCGAAACACCATAAAATAATTTTTGTTTTTCTGCTTGGGTTAATTCTATTTGTTTTTCAGATTTTAATATTTCATCCCATACCCGAACATGCAAATATTCGCTGTCTGCAATAACCCCATCAAAATCCCAAATAAGTAATTTTTTCATTTTTTACCTTTTACATCTCAATAGAGATTATAGTACAAATTTACGAAAATCAAACTTTATTCAAAAATCCCTTAATATCTTTCCCGAACTGCAACAAATCACGTGTTTCATCAATTCGTGAGTTGGTCGGTGAAAACTATACCTGTTTTGCTGATTTACGAACTATTTTACCGCTATGCTTGACATTTCCAGGGTTTTCACTATAATTCATATTGAAATGAAAACACCATTTATGAATTTTAATCATATTTTTGATAGTGCACATGTTGTTGCACGCGTTCGTTATTGCGCTTATTGATCCCTTAAGGTGTTATGGGTTTAATTGGCTTTGGCACCTTAAGGGTTATTGTCCAAAGCCAATTTTTTATAATAAAAACATAAATAAAAAAGGATATAAAAATGGCAATCTTGGAAAGGTTGAAAAAAATGCAAAATGATAGCGGCAAAAACCGTCTGGTTATGATTTTGGACGGCATGGGGGTTGCTATTATAAAAAAACTGTTGGATAAAAACGGGTTCTTTGCCAGTCATTTGACCGATACAGAAACCGCAATTATTCCGGCAACAACTGTGGCGGCAACAACTGCATACCGTACTGGCAAAATGCCGTGGGAAACAGGTTTTATCGGTTGGTCGCAATACTTTGCTGAAACAGACGAAGTAATCGAAGTATTTTTAAATAAAAACTACTACACTGGTGAAGTTTCTAAAATGCCACAGCATACAAACACAGTGAAAACATGTGTGGAACAAATGAATGCAGATGGCAAACGCGCGTTTGAAATTATGCCTGCGTTTGCTCCTGGGGGGGCTGAAACTTTCGATGAATGGTTAAAACAAATTGTTGATACATGCAATCGCGAAACAGATGCATACATTTACGCATACTGGACCGAACCAGATGCTGCTTTGCACGAATTTGGTGAAAACAGCGATAATGTAAAAACACTGTTGCGTGATATGGAACAAAAGGTTGAAAAGGCTTTTGGTAAAATCGTGAATAAGACCGATGTTTTGATAACCGCGGATCACGGACATAAGTTGTTAAAACATTTATTCTTGACCGATTATCCAGATATAGAACAATCTTTGTTACATCCAATTTCTATCGAGGCGCGTGCAGTATCGCTGTTTGTTAAACCAGAAAAAATTGCTGAATTTCCAGCTATGTTCAACAAACATTTCGGCAAGTGGTTTAAACTGGTCACAAAACAGGAATTCGAAAGAGATTATCTGCATGCCGAAAAACCAGTTCGATTTATAGGTGATTTTATGGCGTTGGCGATTGCTGATTATGGTTTATGCCAAAATCGTGATGTGCCACACTATGTATCAAATCATGCTGGTATTACCAAAGAAGAATTGGAAATTCCAATAATCAAATATGTAATAAATCAAGGTCGATAAATTATTATAAAGCACACCGCCCATTCGGGCGGTGTTTTTATTTGCTAATGTTTTCACGCGTTCATAAGTTGATGATTAAAACCTATACCTGTTTTATACATTTACGAACTTTTTCCTTTTTATATTCATTTGTAAGTTTGGAAAAAATCAAATGGTCTATCCATTTACCGTTGGATAGTTGGGCATATTCTCTTAAACGCCCGTCCAGATGATAGCCACTGCTTAAAATAGATTTCTGTGACCTTTTGTTATTTGCCATACATTGACGGCTCATACGATGTATTTTCAAATCGCTAAATGTTATTTTTTCCAAAAGGTTGTGTATTTCATGATTAAAGCCATGTCCCCATGCTGATTTAATAAACCAAACATTACCTGGGTTAACAGTGTCGTTTTCTTTATTATATGAAACACCATGAAAACCAATCAGCTTACCATCATGGAACACATACCATAATACACCATTGAATTTGAATGCTTCTGCGTAATTTCTCATTGTTTCAAATGTTTCATCTAATGATTCTGGTAATGGTTTATCATATTTTGGTGAATAATGTATAAAAGCAAAATCTTTTGGATTTTCGTTTTTAATTGCTTCCCAGACCAGTTTAGCATTTTTCTTTGTTGGTTCCAAAATACGTAATTCTAAATGTTTTGTTTTGTGATTTTTTTTGAAGAATTTAAAAAACTTTTCCATTTATATCCCTTTATTTATTCAAAATTCATTATATCACAAAATTTGCTGAAATGTTTTGATTTCTTTCCAAAACGACAACAAATCACGTGTTTCACATATTTATAAAAAAATAGGCGAAAATACTTGACAATTATATTTTTTGTACTATAATAAGTGTACAAACAATAAAGGAATAAATAAATGACTGAATCAAATACAAATTTTGGTTTTACAAAAAAAGAATTGAATGAATTTGAATATAATTTTAGCGTCGGGCATTTGGAACAGATACCCAAAAAGGCCTTGGCGATATTGGGCGATTATTTAGTACAATTGGTTGAAGAATCTATCAAGATAACTGATGATATGAGGGTTAATAGAAGCATAGATTCATTAACACATAGTCTGTGTCATATATACGAAGATGGTCGTATGGCTAATGAATTGGCGCGTCCAATAGGTGACATTTTGTTAGACAAATTAATTGAAAAAGCAGAGCAGGGGTATTTCAGTCACGCAAATCGTGCAATAGCTGGTTATTGGAAAAGTGTGCAAAATAACCCGGATGCTTGGCAAGGATTAAAGGCAGTATTGGAAAAACATCCACATTATGTGTTTGGGCAAAAATATCTAGGTTATATGCAAGGTAAAACCCCTGAAACTGCGGAAGTTTTGGCACAACGTTATCTTGAAACCCCAGATATGCAGTTTGTAACAACAACAATGGTGGACATCGATGGAACACTTGTTCAAAACGGTAAAGCCAATGAGTTGCTGATTAGAACACTTATAACACTTGAAGATTGGATCGGTGGTTTCGCAATTTATACAGGTGGTCATCCTGTGAGTCAAAAAAAAGTTCTGGCCACAGCGATTGCTGAAACACTGTTAGATAAATTCCGTTTATTAAAAAAGGATTTTACTGCTGATGCTATTGTTGGAATGTATTCCCAAGATAACGAGCAGAATAGGACTATGCGTGACAAGTTGTCAAAGACAATATACAGAAATATCTTGGCGCTTTTAATAGCGAAATTCGATATCCAAACAGAACAAGCATGGAATGAATTTCTAAATGACTATAACAACCAAGCTATGATAGGCGAAATGCGTACCCAGGCTACAAATATTTTGGAATTTTTGAATCGTTTAATGTCAACGGGTGATAAGCAAATTAAAATCTATCCAAAACAAGCCTTTACCCAAGATAATATTTGTTTGGCTGGTGCTGTGATTGACGACACACAACCTGATGCCCAAGGAATCAAAAGTTTGACCGAGGCTGTTTTAAACCCAATGGAATCGCCTTTTTGGAGAACAGATACCGTTTATAACAGTGGTAAAAACTTGGATGTTGTGCCACCAGAACGCAAAGTAACGGCTGAACAAGTTTTTGCGATGTATCAACAAAAACATAAAGAAGCCGTGGTTGATGATTTGGTGACGGGTAAAATGAATGCTGCCGAAAAAATGGCAACATCTTTCCAGGCATTACGTGAAAATTTTGATAATATTCTTACAGCAAACAAGAATGTTAATCACCAATAAAACAACATGTAAATGTTGCTGAAAATCAAAAAAAACCGCCATTTCGGCGGTTTTTTCTTAATTAATGTGTCTCTTCTTTTGGTAAAAATTTAGCCAAGAACGAAGATATCTCGGCCTGCTGTTTTTTAACATTGTCGTTTTTGGCTTTTTCTTTGGCCTCTTCTTCTCTGCGTTTTTGAGTCCACCAAGCATCGCTTGCCACGCCATTCAACTCTTTCATTGCTTCTTCGGACCAGTTACTTTGGTATCTACCATTGATTCTTAACTCAGTTGTGCCACCCATTCCAGGAATAGCATATTTCAGATAGAATATCTCGGTGTCCCCATGTGATACAGTATGCGTATAATAGGGATCTTCGCCGCCGTGGTGTTCATACTTTATATCCACATCGTTGTTTGTTTTTAATATCTGTTTGATAGTATCTACGGTTGCTTTTTCAAATGCATCTTTTATTTCTGCCATAGCAAATCCTTTTTGTTTTTGATTATTCTTCACCAGGAATTATAGCATAAAACCGGCAAAAATCAAATTTTATTAATAATTATCTGCCTTGGGTGTTATCATTAAAACGCACAGTTGTATTTTGTGCCGCCTTGATTTTATCCAGTCTTTTTTGTAATAGTTCACGTTTTTGACTGATACTTTTATATGCGCGACGGGCTTCAAATCTTTCTTCTGGATTAGTTTTTTCGGCGTCAATTGTTTGCTGTAAACGTCCCAAAGCAATATCGCATTCTTGGATATCATCTTGCAATTGCGTTTCGGTCATCGCGGATATTTCTTTGTTTAATTGTTTATCATAAGTGTTCACAGATTCTTTATATTGATCACACCCAGTGACAGCCAACCCGCCGGCCAGCACCATCGTCGCAACCTTTAATTTAGTTTTGTTTTTCATTTTTTACCCCTTTATTTATTTTAATAAATCTACACTAGCATTGAAATCAGCTGTCCACCAATCCTCTCTTCCTGCATGATATTCACCACCAATCATGCTGTTCCCCCTTGTCACAATGCCCATTATTTTATTTTCATCATCGAAAATTGGCCCCCCAGAATTACCGCCCCAAATTTGGCACCCTTTTGGTCTGCCTGTGCTTAAATACTTACAAATTGATACTTTTAATCGACTATCATCACTATCTAATGTTTCCCAATAATCATCATTATTATCAATAAAATTTATAACATACTCATTAGATGTGTTAATACCACCAGAATCAAAACCATAATTATATTCAGTGCCACGTATATCAAATTCCTCTTTATCTTTTAAATATGCTATATATTTATCTTTAAACTTGGTTATCTCTTTATCACTCATAATTTTTAGCGATCCGTATCCAACAGATTTTACATCATAAGGAAGTTCATATGGGGCGATACCAAATTTTATTTTAGTGGTTTTTTCAACCATCGGGACATCCGTTTTATTTATACTATACACAGCCCAATCACCACTAAAATTTTCATCATTTATGATATCATAATTTCCAACATTGTTTTTGGTAACACTTAATTTTTTGCCGTTTTGTAATTTTATTCGTAATGTTGATTGTACTAAACCATTATCATCATCGGTACAATGTTTTGCGGTATATACATACGGTTTGCCGTTTACACCCTGCACGATAGTCCCAGTGCAATAAATATCACCATCATCAATCAAAGCCACAACTGCATTATATGGCGATGTTTTCTTTTGTGCATCGGTAACATAACAACGTTCATCAACTGTGTATTCTGTTGGATTTGTACAGTGATCCGCCGCCATCGCCACAAATGGAACAAATACCAGCCAAGATGTCATTATATACTTTGTCAACTTGACCCCTTGCGTTCCTTTAATAAATTCACACTGTCAATGGTACGGGCATCTTCAAAATACTGTTTTCCTGCATGATGTTCGCCACCAATCATTCTGTTGAATCCCCTGGTGTGAATACCCATTATTTTGCCTTTATTATCGAAAATGGGGCCCCCAGAATTACCACCCCAACCTTGGCAACCAACATGTCGACCAGACGCACTAAAACCGCAACTTGAAACTTTTAATTCTTTTATATTATCAAAAACATCCAGATAATATTTACGGTCATTGCGCGCCAAATCATTCAAAAAATCAACAACATACGGACCACTAGAAGCAACGTCGTAATATGCACGAACACCACCTTCGCCATCAAAACCGTATTGCCTTTCATCACCCTTGGCTGTAATTCCTTGTTTGTCCTTTAAATACCGAATATATTTGTCTTTGTAATTTGATATTTCTTTATCACTCATAATTTTAAGTGCGCCATATCCAACCACCCTGGCATCATAGACTGGATCATATGGTCCCATAACGACTTTCGCATTACTACTTTTTTCAACCATCGGTAGATCCCTTGCAAACCTTACCTTTGGACCACCCAATAATGAAATTGAAGCAGATACTTTATCTATACTGTACGTAGCCCAATCACCACTCAAATTTTCTTCATTTGCAGCATCATAATTTCCAATACTGCTTTCGGTGACTTTTAACAATCTACCATCTTGTAATTTTATTTTTATATTATTTTTATCACTGATGCAATGTTTGGCTGTATATAAATATGGGTCGCCGCTTCTACCTTTGACAATCGTTCCTGTGCAATAAATATCAACCCAACCCAACCAATCCACAACTGCCAAACCCACAACCGCATTATATGGCGACGTTTTCTTTTGTTCATCGGTCACATAGCAACGTTTATCAACTGTGTATTCTGTTGGATTTGTACAGTGATCCGCTGCCATCGACACAAACGGAACAAATACCAGCCAAGATGTTATTATATACTTTATCATTTTAACTCATTCACGTTTTTAAAGAACTTTAAACTGTTACGAAATTTAGCTGATTCCAGATCTTCTTTTCCTGCATGATATTCACCACCAATTATATAGTTTCCCCTGGTTAGAATACCCATTATCCTATTCCCACTATCAAAAATGGGCCCCCCAGAATTACCACCCCAAGCTTGGCAACCTATTTCTTTGCCTGAATAAAAAAAGTACTCACATGCTGATACTTTTAATCGACCACTATCACTATCTAATGTTTCCCAATAATCATCGTTATTATCGATAAAATTTATAACATATTCATTCTGTGTCTCAATACCACCACTTACAAAACCATAATTATATTCCGTGCCTTGTATATCAATTTCCTCTTTGTCTTTTAAATACGCTATATATTTATCTTTAAACTCCGTTATCTCTTTATCACTCATAATTTTAAGTGTGCCATATCCAACCAACTTGATATTACTAAGCATAGGAAGTTTCAATCCCAGCCCATCGACTCTTAATTGAAATATTTTTTCAACCATCGGGACATCCTTTTTATTTATACTATACACGGCCCAATCACCACTCTCATTTTCATCAGTTGCAATATCAAAATCTCCAACTTTGTTTTTGGTAACATTCAATTCAGTGCCATCTTGTAATTTTATCCGCAACGTTGATTGTACCAAATTATTCTCATCCAGGATACAATGTTTGGCGGTATATACATACGGCTTGCCGTTCTTACCCTGCACGATAGTTCCAGTGCAATAAATAAATTCATCATCATCAATCAAAGCCACAACCGAATTATATGGTTTTCTTTCCTTTTGTTCATCGGTAACATAACAACGTTTATCAACTGTGTATTCTGTTGAATTTGTACAGTGATCCGCGCCAAAAGAATTTGCCGACAAAAATAACGATAAAAAAACAAATAACTTTTTGTACATTTACAACCTGTTAAATTATTTTTCCAATATCTTTTCCAACAGATATTCGTGATGCCATTCGCCATCTATGAATGCAGTATCATGAAAAATACCGACAATTTCATAACCTTGTTTCAATAAATTGCCAATTGATCGAACGTTTTTATGACGAATACCACTTTGCAATACATGGACATTATTTTCGCGTGCCCATTTTTCAACAATCTGCTTAAATTTTGTCCCCAAACCATTTGATGTGTATTGTTCCAACATAGTCGTCGCCGTATTGGCCACGCGTCCAGACCATGGGTGATTTGGTTGTTTTTTATTTATGCTGGCCATACCTATCATATTTTTGCCGTCCCATGCGCCAACAAACAAATTGTTCGGGCTCTCATATAATTTGATAGATTGTTCTTTGTCTTTTTTGGGTTGCCCTGCATATTGCCAAGTCCATTTTGCGCCGGCCCCTTTTGTAAATTTACTAAAATATTTCATAACATCTTCATAGTCTGTTCCACGAATACGACGAATTGTCACGACTTTGCCATTTTTTAATGTGAATTTAATAGCGCGTTTCATTTGGATTTCCCTCTCTTTATTTAAATATTATTATATCATAAATCTGTTAATTAATGCATAAAAAGTTATACGATTTCTATTTACAAAAGCGCACGTATTTTGTATCATCACCACCAAGTTAAGGAAAAATACATTGTCAAATATTGGTATATTATCGTCTGTGTTGTTAAACACCTTGATTATAGGGTCGGGTTATGCGATTGTTGCGATGGCTTTCCGGTTGATGTTTTCTGTGTCGCCGTTCTTTAATTTGGCATTGGGCGCGTCCGCCGCATTGGGTGCGTATTTGGGTTATTCGTTATTGCCAATGTTTGGTGTTTGGGCATATCCTTTGATTTTATTTGGGGTGATATTATTCACCTGGACCCAGGAGGCTTTTATTTACCGTCCAATGCGTAATGCCGGGGCCAGTCCCATGGTTTTATTGGTCGTATCTTTGGGTGTTTATACTATATTTGAATCTGTTATTCATTTGATCTTTGGCCCCCAGTATCAAACACTGGGGTCGGCGATGGATTTAACCCAATTTAACCTGGGGTTTGCACATTTACCATTGGTGCAGTTAATAATAATCATACTGGGGTTGATATCATTGGCTGGAATATATATATTGTTGCAAAGAACATTCCTGGGTAAAGAAATCCGTGCAATCGCTGGGTGTCCAGAATTGGCATACACCACCGGGATAAACATAAATCGCGTAATTATAATTGTGTCCATTGTGGTTGGGGCAATATTGGGGCTTTACGGTATCTGTGTCGGTTTTGATACAGGTATGGAACCAACAATGGGATTCAATATTTTGTTCAAGGGTATGATTGGCGCAATTATCGGCGGTCCAACTGTTTTGGCGGCATACCTGGGGTCAATGATTTTGGCATTGGCGGAAAATATCGGCGTTTGGTTCTTTGCCAGCCAGTGGCGCGATTTAATCGCCTTTGTAATATTTATCTTGCTATTATGGTTGCGCCCAAATGGAATATTTGTGCGCGCACCCAAGAAAATGTCTTGCGAATTTAAATTAACAAAATCCAAAGGAAACAAAAAATGAAGAAATTGTTATCTGTATTATGTGCATGTTTGGCATTGACGGCATGTGGAAAAGATGATGCGAATACAGTGGTGTTCGGTGCATCTTTGCCTTTGACGGGGAATATGGCGCATATTGGTGTTTCTGCAAAAAATTCATTGGAAATGGCATTGAACGAATGGAATAAAAAAGACACCAAGTTCAAATATAAATTGTTGGTTGAAGATGATGCGTTCGAAGCGAAAAAGGTTGCCAGCATAGTGAATAAATTTGTTAATGTTGATCATGCCAAGGCGGTGTTTACGGTGTTTTCAATTGGCGCGAATGTGGCCAGTCCAATCGCTCAAAATGGACATGCAATACATATGACATGCGCATATGGTTCACAGCCCGCGGATGGTTTTTACAACTTTAACAACATAACTCAATACGATAATCAAACAGACTTGATGTTGGCTGAATTAAAAAAACGCGGTATAAAATCAATCGCGTTGTTGGTTTCTAATAATATCGGTTCTACGCAACAGGCCGAGATTTTGGAACAAAAAATCAAAAAAGACAAAAAAATAAAATTAATCGGCAAAGAAATCTTTAATCCTGGGACAAAAGATTTCAAAATGATTATTGAAAAAATATTGGCACATGGAACCCCTGACATTTTTTATGTCGACGGTATAACCCCAGATGCAAATTTGATTGCAAAATATTTAAAAGAAACAACTGGAAAAATAAACCTTACTACTATAAACGATTTCATAGAAACACCAGAACGCGAAAATTTCGAAGGACTTTGGTTTGTTGAATCTGCATCTGGCACCGATGAATTTAATGCGCAATATGAACAACAATATGGCGATCAAGTTTACCTTTGTGGTGCGAATATGTATGATAATTTGAATTTGTTAATCGAAGCGTATGAGCAATCTGAAACACCAGATATTGATAATGACGCGGTGGTGCAAAGATTGTTAAATGTAAAAAACAAATCTGGTGCAATTGGAACGTTTTCCATAGATGAAAACGGAATCGTTCAATCGAGTGCGACGGTCAAAGTAATTAAAAAAGGCAAAGCAATTGCGATTGACAAATAAATAACAGGAAGCAAAAAATGAAAAAATTAGTATCTGTTTTATGTGCGATGTTGGCTCTTTCGGCATGTGAAAAAGATGACGCGAACACAATTAAAATTGGTGCGGTTTTGCCATTGACGGGTTCAAACGCACCATTTGCAGAGGCGATAGAAGCCGGAATGACCGCTGCAGTGACGGATAAAACAAATACAAAATATAAATATAAAATTGTGTTTGAAGATGGACAAGCCCAGGCAGCTAAATCGGTCAGTGCTGCTCAAAAATTAGTATCGGCTGATAAAGTAAAGGCAATATTTTCACATACAAACGCGATTGGTCGTGCAATTGCGCCAGTCACAGAAAGTGCAAATATTTTAAATCTTAATGTGACGTTGGAACGTGAAACAACCGAACCAATGGGTAAAACATCTTTCTTCCAGGGACCATCAGTTGAAAATTATCATGCAACATTTATGCATGCTATGAAGGTCAACAAAGTCAAATCGGTTGGTATAATTGCACAAAACGTCGGTGTATCTTGTCCGGGTGCAAAAGTTTTGGCGGAAAAATTGAATGCCGCGGGTATCAAGGCAACCGTCGAATGTTTTAATCCTGGGGAACGCGATTTCAAAGCGATAATAAATAAACTTAACAAAGTTGATGCATATATGGTTTCAGGCTTTCCTCCTGAATCAGATATTGTATTGCGTGCATTATATACCAGTGGTGTTAAACCCGAACAAATCTATGGTCAAGCCATAGATACAGGTAAAGAATTGGCTCTTTATGAAAATACAAATTGTGTTACACCTACATTAGGTACCCCTGAATTTATTGCCCGTATCAACAAAGATTATACGCTTAGCAATATGAACCTGACATCGGCTGCATATGATTTGGTGACATTAACTATTGATGCTTTTGAAAATGTTGGTGCTGATAATATGGACGCTGTATACGAATATATCAAAACGCACGCAACACGCGATTGCATGTCTGGGAAATGTAAACTGTTGCCAAACGGCTTTATCGTGAATGAAGCGGAATGGCGCACATATCATGACGGTAAACCTGTTGTGATTGAAAAATAAGGATTAACATAAAATGGAATACCTGATAAACCTGGGAATTTTGTTTTGTATTTATGGCGTGTTGGCGCTGAGCCTTAACATGGTTGTTGGTATGACCGGATTATTATCTTTGGGTCATGCGGCATTCTTTGGTATTGGTGCATATGCCACCGCCATAGTTATGACTGGGTTTGGTATTAACTTTTTTACCTCGCTGTTAATTGGTGCGGTTATAAACATTGCGGTTGCTTATATTGTTGGTCGTATTTTGTCGCGATTCAGCGGTGGGTATTATGCGATTGTGTCTGCGGGATTGGCAATAATCGTATATTCATTACTGTTAAATTGGAAAGATTTAACAAATGGCCCACTTGGTATATTTGGTATTCCAAAACCATCGATATCCGGGCTGGCCATTGATTCAAATGCTGCATTTTTGGGATTGGCGTTTATTATATTGGTGGCCATTTTCGTACTTTATCGATGGATTGATAAATCATCATACGGTCGTGGGTTAAAGGCAATTCGCCAGGATGAAGAATTGGCAACCGTTATGGGGTATCCTGTGGAGCAGTTCAAGAATATCATATTCTTGCTGTCGGCGGTTGTTGCGGGTATTGCCGGTGCTTTATTTGCATCGTATATCGCGTTTATCGACCCCAGTACTTTCCAAATTCACGAAAGTATATTCTTGTTCACAATTATCATTATTGGTGGACTGGCATCCAGTGTCGGTAGCATCGTTGGTGCACTGATATTACTCAGTTTGCCAGAAGTTTTGCGTTTTGTTGGTCTGCCATACGAAACCGCGGCACAGTTGCAACAGATTATTTACGGATTGGCGTTGATTTTGATAATGGTTTATCGCCCACGCGGACTTTTTGGAAAATACAGGATGTGAACAGTGAAAGGGATTGAAATAACACATTTAGCAAAGAACTTTGGCGGACTGCGGGCCGTTGATGATTTGTCTGTGTCCATTGCCACCGGTAAAACAACGGGTCTGATTGGGCCAAATGGTTCTGGAAAAACAACACTGATGAATTTGATATCGGGATTGTATAAACCCGATTGCGGAACGATAACAATTGATGATAAAACATTTGATTTTATTGAACCAATTAAATTACGCGAACTTCGTATAGCGCGCACTTTCCAAGATGGTCGTTTGATAAATCAGTTGTCGGTTGATGATAATTTACTGTTGGCAATTGCAGAAACAGGATTGTTGAAATCTTTGCACCAATTTAAAAACCAAAAAATGATGGTGCGTGTTGATGCCACATTGGAAAAAATCGGGCTGACCGCACACCGTTATAAATTGGCCGAAGAATTATCGTATGGCCAGCGCAAATTGCTGGAACTGGGGCGTGCCCTGATTCAAGACGCGGATATTTATTTATTGGACGAACCTTTTTCCGGCCTGTTTGCAAAACGCGTGGAACATGTACTGGGTTTAATCAGTGAATTAAAGCAACAAAACAAAACCGTTGTGATTATTGAACATAATATGGGGTTGATAAAGCAATTGTCCGACCATATTATCGTTCTGGACCATGGATCACTTTTGGCATCGGGCGACCCGGACACGGTATTACAAAACAAATCCGTTCAACAAGCATATTTAGGAGTATAACAATGAAAAAATTATTATGTATTTTATGTATGGCGTTGTCCTTAGTGGCGTGTGACAAACACGATGAAAATCCACAAAATAAACCTGTGGTAAAAATAGGTATGATGTTGCCTTTGTCGGGTGATATGGCCGAATACGGTGCCGCAACAAAACGCGCAATTGAAATGGTTAAACAAGATACCAAGGACACAAAAAATCATTATAAATTTATTCTGGAAGATTCAGGCACAGACACAGCCAAGGCATCAACCATTATTCGCAAATTGGTGTTTACCGACAAAATAAATGCAGTTATGGGATATATTTCATCGACGGCCATGGTTGTTGCACCAATCGCGAATGAAAACAAAATTCCGTCTGTTTGGTTTGTATCAGCACCCGAGGCCAGTATTGGTGAATACAATTTCAGGTTGTTGCCGGATATTGCGACGGCGGGTGAAATGATTGCAAAGAAAATAAAATCCGAAAAGAAAAAGAATATCGCAATTGTTTATCAAAATATACCTTCTATGAATTATCTGGTTGCGGATATGTTGCCAGTCTTTAAGAAGGAATTAAAAATAGTTCTGAATGAAAATTTTATTCCGGACGAAAAAAATTTCTTTGCCCTAATACAAAAAATCAAACGCGCAAAACCAGACTATATAGTGTTTGAAGCCACACCACCGGAAACAGATATATTTATCAAACAATTGCACGAAAATAATGTGGATATTCCGATTACAGGTTTTCAGTTACTTGGCATGACAACAAATCTTGAATTATTAGCAGGCGCATGGGATGTTGATACTGCGCAATCTGACCCAAATTTTGTTGCAAGATATAAACAACTGGGCGGTGCGGACAATATATTCTATGCGGATTATGTTTATACTATGTTAATGGCATTGATAAATGGGTTTGAAAATGCGAGCACAGATAATATGAACGAATTTATTGCCGCCGCCGCACAAACCACATCACCAATCGGAAAATTGGAAGTTAGCGCAGATAACGATTTAGTTATACACAATCACATTTATCAACATGTCGTAAATGGCAAAAAAGAAATTATGGAGAAGTAAAATGAAAAAAATCTTATGTATTTTATGTGCATTATTTGCAATTGCGGGTTGCGACCGCGAAAAATCAAACAAACCAGTTATAAAGATTGGGGTATCTTTGCCGTTAACTGGGGACGCGGCTGTTGTTGGTGTAGCTAATCAAAAGTCTATGCTGATGGCACTAAGCGATTGGAATAAAAAAGACACAAAATATAAATATGAATTGATTTTTGAAGATGATGGCCTGCAACCACAAAAAGCGGCAATTATTGCCCAGAAATTTGCACACCAAGATAAGACAAATGCAACGGTGTCTATGTGGGGAATTGCGGCCCCAGTTATGGCTGATGTTGCACAAAAAAGTGAACAAATTCACATGACTTGTGCGGGGTTGGCGGATGTTTCAAAACCGTATTACATATTCAATAATTACACGCAATATGGTGCGATTGCGGACGCATTAGTTGCAAAATTCAAGAAAGATGGAATTAAAAAAATAGTTTATGTTTTGAATAATAATCAAGTATCGGTTGCACAATCTGATTATGTCAAAAAGGCATTAAAGAAAGCCGGCATAGAAACATTAGCCACAGAATTATATAATCCTGATGAACGCGATTTCCGCACATCTATTACAAAATTGAATAAACTGCAACCTGATTATTGGTTGATGTTCATGTTGATGCCCGGGACAAAATTATTTACTGAACAATTTTTTCAAATCACAGGAAACAAGAATTTGACATCTATTGATTCTTTCCATGAAATGCCACACGAATATTACAATTTGGTTGATGGTATGTGGTATGTAAAATCTGCCAACGGAACACCAGAGTTTGCAGATCGTTTTGTAAGCGAGACGGGTAAAAATATGGAAAGTTGTGTTGGAAATTCCTATGAAAACATAAATCTTTTGATATGGGCATATGAAAATACAGAGTTAGCAGATGGTGAATTTATCCCGGATAATAAAAATGTGGCCGCAAAATTGTATTCTGTACAAAATAGGGATGGTGCGATTGGTCAATACTCAATTGATGCAAATGGAATAATTCAATCAAAGGCATCAATAGAAAAAATTGAAAATGGTAAGCCAGTATTGGTAAAGGAGTAAACAATGAAAAAATTATTATGTGTTTTATGTATGGCATTGTCGCTGTGTGCGTGCGATAAGCAAAACAATAACCCACAAAACAAACCTGTGGTTAAAATCGGCGCTTCGTTCCCATTAACGGGTAATATGGCATCGATTGGTAATGCTGCACACAAGGCTTTGGTTGCCGCAATAAACGATGCAAACCAAGAAACAACAAATAAATACTATTATGATTTGAGTGTCGAAAACGATCAAATGGATCCAAAAATCATAAACAATGTCGCAAACAAATATATTTACCAAGATAAAGTAAATGTTATTGTATCTTTCTTTTCCGGCGCCGGTCGTATAATTGCACCAATGGCTGCGAAAACCCAAACTATAAATTTCAGTTTTGGTTTTGATGACGTTGTTTTGCAAAGTAAATATAATTTTCAAAACTTTTTAACCGGTGCCGATGAAAATGCTGCAACGGTTAAATTCTTGAAATCTAAATCTGTCAAAAATGTTGATTTAGTATATCAAAATATCGGTGCCGCAGATCAATTATTAAAACCCTTGTTAAAAGATTTGGATAAGGCGAAAATTAAATACACTGTTCATCGTTTTAACAAAGGCGAAACCGATTTCAAAGTATTGGTGTCAAAATTGAAAAATTCGAAATCTGATGCGGTGTTTATTTATGCCTTTGAACCCGAAGCAGATATATTAACCCGCGAATTTCGTGTACAAAATTTGAATAAAATCATCGCATATAGCGACGGGTTACCAATGACAAATGATTATGCAATTTACGAAGGCTATTATAATATTGGATCTTTTGTGACACCTGATGATTTAAAAACAAAATGGGGACTCGCCGGGCAAAATGCCGCGTACAGCGCATACCTTTATGATACTGGTCGCATAATCGTCGACGCATATGAAAATACAGAAACAGAAAATAATATTCCAACGGCGGATGAAATTTCTGCACATTTGTTATCAAAAACAGATTACAGCGGTATCGTTGGCAAATATCGCCTGGATTCACGTGGACAATTTCATTCTGCTGGTTTAACAACTATTGTCAAAGATGGTGTGTTGCAAAGTGTAGAGGGTAAATAATGAAAAAATTATTATATGTTTTATGTGCAGTGTTTGCAATCGCTGGTTGCGACCGTGAACAATCTAACAAACCTGTTATAAAAATCGGGATGTTATATCCATTAAGTGGAAATGCCGCTGTGTTCGGTGATACTGCCAAAATGACTGCAAAAATGTTTTTCCAAGACAACCCAAATATTAAATACAAATATGAATTGGTATGGGAAGATTCCCAGGCAAACCCAGCGACTGCGGTCAGTGCTGTTCGCAAGTTAATAAATTATGACCATGTGGATATTGTTTTGGATATGTATTCCAGTGTTGGTTTGGCTGTATCACCAATTACAAATGAAGTTAAAATTCCGCATTTGACATTTGCACAAGACAGAAATATTTCCAATGGTTTTTATAATTATCGTGTGGTGACATCTGCAAAAAAGACGGGTGAAAAAACATATGATGCCCTAAAATATAGAAATTTGAAAAATATTACTGCGGTTGTGGAAAATACCCCCGGAACTTTATCTCTGTATGATGGATTCAAAAACATTGCTAAAAAAGATAAAGATATGAAAATAACAGAAATTATGGTAAACCCAGGTGAACGTGATTTTAATGTTATTTTAAACAAAATAAATAAAAAAACGTCTGATATTGTTTTGACTGTTCTACAATCACCAGAAATAGATGTATTTATGCGTCAGGCAAAAACGAATAATGTATCTGTTCCAATCACGGGATTGCAATCGTTTACTATGTTGAAAGATAAATCTTTGGCAGATGGTATGTGGTACGTTGATGTCACAATGGCAACAAAAGATTTCTTGGATAAGTATAATAAAATCAGCAAGAACGCACCGACTAATTTCGCCGAGAATTTCTATACACAATTGGTGGTTGCTGTCACAAACTTTGAATCATTTGATACCAAACCAACCGCCGAAGAATTTATAAATAATTTATCAGTGGTAAACGGTGTTATGTCACCACTTGGTAAATTGGTATATGACAAAGACGAACAGAATATCGATACAAATGCTAGTGTCCGATTGGTCAAAGATGGTGCAGTAATTGAAATAAAGGAATAATCAAAAATGCTGGAACTAAAAAACATCAAAGCAGGATACGGTAAAAAGGCGATATTGAATGATATATCGGTTGTCTTTCGTGATAACTGTATAACGGTTATTATGGGGGCAAATGGTGCTGGTAAATCTACACTGTTAAAGACCGCTTTTGGTGTGATTAAACCAATGGGGGGTAATATTTATCTGGATGGTAAAAAACTGCGCCCATCGCCATCTATTTTGGTGAAAAATGGTATTTGTTTTATTCCCCAGAAAAATCGCGTATTCCCAGAAATGTCAGTTATGGAAAATTTGGAACTGGCGACACATTCTTGGGCTGACCGGTCTTTGTTTCCCGGGTATTTGGATGATGTTTTGGAATATTTCCCAGATTTGAAATCTAAATTATCATCACCGGCGGGTGAATTATCCGGCGGACAACAACAAATGGTCGCTTTGGCACGTGGACTCATCAGCAAGCCCAAGATGATTTTAATGGATGAACCATCAATTGGCCTGTCGCCAAAACTTATAAACGATGTGTTTCATAAAATCAAAGACTTGCAAAAACGTACTGGCACCACGTTTGTAATTGTTGAACATAATTTGAAGACATTATTGCCACTGACAGATTATGCGTATATATTGCAAGACGGTAAAATCGCATACGATGGGAAATCTAATGGTAAAACACTGGAAAAGATGATTTCGGTGGTGTTCAATTAATTTAATCTGGTGCACTGGTATTTACCCACACACGATGTTGATTATGGCCATCCACAGAGCTATCGGGAATTTGTTCGCCACCATATAATTTCATCAGCCCCAATATACCTTTGTATGATGCCGCGTTATTAACATCGCATGTCATCAGCACCCGTTTTAAACCCAATTTGCGTGCTTCATCTATGCACATTTTGATACCAATAAAACTGGAATATTTACCACGATATTTTGGTGAAATATTTGCCGCAATATGACCACCGATTTGTTCCAAGTTTGGTGTTAAACGATGCCTAATATCAAAAGACCCCACAAATTCGTTATCATCCAATAACCAAAAACGCGTTCCTGGAACATAACCAGGTTTCAAATTTTTCCCTTTTTCGCCATCAGCTAATTTTTGCAAATATTCATCCACTGTATTTTCTTCTATGGCTTTTATTAATGGATCAATACCGCCACGGCCAAAATGGTTTTCGTCTTTTTTATATTCATTGATAACTTTCACAAAACTTTTTAAATACTTTTTAGATGGTTTTACTAATTTCAGCATTGTATGCACCTATCTTTTTTCAATTTTATGTTTTCCACGAAATTGTCCTATATCAAAACCACCACCAGATTTCATAACAAATTTATATAGTTTATCCACAGCGGGTATTTTATCCTTTTGTTTTGCATTGAAACATGCCATCAATAATTCCGTAAATTTTTTACTGGGTAAATGTTCAATATGGTACCTTTTTGCAAAATCTTTATTAGTCAAAATTTTTTCTATCTTTGAATGTGATACATGCGGTAAGCAGTTGAAATCATAATATGCATCAATCAATTCATCAATCAATACCCAATAAATCAAATCGGTATGGTAACCGTCAGATTTCAAAGAATGTAATTCGTCATATTTATCCCACAAATGATACTTTATAAATCCTTTGGAATAGGCGGACATTGGTTGAATTTTCTTTTTCAAATCACGTACTGATTGTTGACGCAGTTTTTTCATTATACCGTGTTTATCATGCAATATCACACCATAGGTATACATGTTTTGGTCAATTAATCTATGCCTTTCCAGACCAGATTTCATATATTCTTGGACTTTATATACAGGATTTATGGTGTATTCCATCAAAAAACCATCAACATAACAATTTGATTTTTCCTGCCAACCCATATCATTTGAACCAACAATAGCTATATCTATATCCGAAAATTTATTTTGGTTTCCACTGGCATAAGACCCACACAATAACGCCCCTTCGAACCAAGGTTCATTTACATATCGTTCCAAAAATTTATGAAGTGCTTTTTCCCATTTTTGCATTTTTCAACCCTTTGTTATTGTTCACAGATTTATTATATCATAAAACTTGTCAAAACACCTTAATTTCTTTCCAGAATAGTGGCGATATAAATTTTTTGTTGCGTCAAAAATAATATTGTTTACAGTTAAGTTTAAAGGAGAGAATACAACAAAAGGTGTACAAAATGGCAAAGAAAAATAATTTTTGGGAAGAAAATAAAATAACAGTTGTTCCTTTATTGTGTTGCGCTGGATTTTTGATGGTGATGGCCGGTGTTTATATTGGAAACAGAAAATATACCGATGCCCAATGGGAACGCAAACATGCCAAAAAGGTCGAGGCAGCCGTTGATACCATGAACCAGGTCAAAGATTCTATTATATTGCCTGTGGCAACCCAACAACAAAAACAATAATTAAAATTTAAAACCACCCATTCGGGTGGTTTTTTATTATCTTTTTTTATGATATTTAGCCATCAATGCGGCCCTGCGTTGTTCGCATGCCTGCACAACTTTCTCATAATCTTGTTGTTTCAGGCGGAATGCAGGAACCTCTACATCATCAGCCTCGATAGAACAAACCTCGTGATCAGCAGTATCAATAGTATATTCACCAACAATCCATTTGGATGTATACGCAACCGGAATATCTTCGAATTTTGAAGTGTATTCACGCTTAAATACGGATGATACAGGAATCAAATCCATTAAATCTTGCACCATTAATGAATATTTTTCTTTTCTCGTCATTTATTATCCTTATGTTATTGCATAGATAATATAACACTAAAACACAAACTGTCAAGTATCTTGTATACAAATTGCAATTTTTCGCATATTATAATTGATTGGATATACGATTATTTTTTTAATGATTGGTCTTGTTTTTTATCTTTTCCTAACTCATCAATCGTGCGTTTTATTAAAACACCGGTTTCGCCAACCCCCAGACCCATCATTGACCCGGCATCAATAAGGTTTGTTCTGGCATTTTTGAGATCTTCAAAATCTTGAATAAGTCGCTGTGTGTTTGACATGATATCTTCATCAAAACTAGTACTGATTGTGCTGCCAAAACGATCGCTTATTTTATAGGCGCCCTGTTCTGTTTGTGCAATTCGGTATCCATTCTGAGGTTTGTTAGAATATAACTGATCCATGGTCACCTTTTGTTCACCTAATACACCTTCATTAGGCATTTCCCAATCTATCTTATGCATAACCTCATGTGACAAGCTAGCTTCTGGTTCCATACTTAGATTGCCAGCTAGTGGTTTAAACTCTATTCCCCCTGTTGCCGGTTGATACTGAGCACCGGCGTCGTCCGCCATGTCTGCGTTTAAGCTAAGACCAGCAGCAGGTGTGTTTGTTTGATCAGCAAAACTATGTTGCATATCTTGCAGCATTTTAACTCGTTCTTCATCGGTATATGTTTCCCAATTTTTCAAGGCTTTTGCAAAATCTGGATCGGCATCGAAAACCATTCGCCATTGGGCTTCTCTTTCATCAACAATATTAGCCAGGTTTTTTACAGGGAACTGTTGGGCAACATTAAACTGATAATCACTAATAACTTTGTCCCTTCTTTTTATATATTCGTCCCAAAATGCGGCATATTCTGGCGAGTTTATATATGCTTCTGTAGCATCATGCGTACGATAATAATTTTGCATCCGTTTTGTGGATTCTGAATTGAACCATTTCCCTACATCTTGGTACCTTTTTACATAATCTTGTGCGAATTTAGTAAATTCAGGATCGTATGTTGAATAAAATGTGTTTCCTGTGTCCAAAAATTCTTTCGTAGCATATGCTGATTTGTAACTTAAATCAGTTTGAACAAATTTACCATACGTATCTTTTAAACCTGGGTACGGTTTAAAAAATTCATCGTATTCTTTGCGGGCTTCTTCAATTGCCTTATCAATGTTCTTATATTGTTTATAATATTTATCGTATAATAGATTCGTATTTGGTATATCGGATATTTTTAAATCATATTGTTTCAGCAACAAATCTAACTGTTCATCGAGTTCGGCCTTATCTGCGATTAAATTTGACATATCTATTTCCAGTTGCTGTATTTTTTGTTCTCTAATAGCATTATCACCACGCCCGACAAAATTTTGTTGCGTCATTTTTTTCATTTCATCCAAATCGCCGTTTGTTATGGCCTTAAATTCTTCGAATGTTTGATCTTTTGGTGCATATTTTTTCCACAATTCATACCATTCTTTACCGACATCATCTAATTTATTTACATCAACCGCGTTTTCTTTGGCAACCTTGGCGGCATTAGCCAAAATAGCAGATTGACGTTTTTGCCAATCAGCGGCTTGCATAGCTTTTTTACGGAAAATTTGTTCTACTTTCGGTGTAAATTTTTGCAATGTGACCGCTTTTTTTAGAACCCAGTTTAATATATCAACACCAATAGAAAAAAATTGCAAGCCGATACCTACGGCACGCCAAACTTGATCTGATGTCCATTCACCTGTGTTGTTACTGGCTAAATCTGTTCCATTGGCAAACATTGTTTGATAAAACTCAGATTCTGCGGGGATTAAATCTGCTAATCTGGCTAATACTGAATCTGCTGCGCGTAGTTCTGAATCGGACATATCATTTTGTTGATTTGCCAATCTTTTGAAATATTTTATCAATAATTCTTCTGCGCATTTTGCATTATTACAATTTGCGGCATCAGTAAAGAATTCATCTGGCGTATTATCTATGGATATTTGGGATACCAGCTCTATAAGCCCCCCTGAAACTTCTCCGGTTGCACTTATCCAAACTAACATGGTTGGTAATGTCCCAGAACCAAATGTTCCAAGCGTCACCACAATTGTTGCCAACATACCACCAACAATAGCCGTATATCTCAGCCCATTTTTCAAACTTCGTGCAGATTCTGATGATGGTAATTCACATACGTTTGTTTTTGGATTCCATTTAATAGTTTCGCATTCTGGACAAGATTCCTTATTTGCATCGCGGACGGTGTTGCACATTTTTTCATCCAACCCCATACATTTTTTACCTGTAAATTCACCGCCCCATGCCAGACACTCTAACCCTTGGCGTCCACCTTTATCATAAATCTTCCAACGTTCTGACAAATCATCGAAAAAGAACGGGACTATATTACCATTTACGTAACATATAACAGCATCATCTTTGCCGCTTCGTCCTTTTAATTTTACGGTTTGATAATCTTGGCCACAATAAAAACTTGTTAAATTACCGACTCTGCTTTTTACATATTTATATATATGTTCTACTATAAATTTATCACCCTTGATTTGTGCATCATTGGTTAGAAAATAACGTTGATCCAAACCTAAAACATTATGTTCATATACCGTTCCATCTTTGCTGAAAGTCAAAGCAGTTTGTATTGAACAATATGGAAATTTATCACCATTTATCATATAACCTTTTTCACTCATTGCGAACCACGGACCCCAATTAGTGTTATATCCCAGGCCTTTTTCTGTTAAAACAGTATTTAATTCATTACATTTAGATTTGGTTAATCCTGCACATATTTTAAATGTATTTTTACTATCATATTTCTTTGATGTATATTCACCATGGGCAACTTTGCATACGCCTTGTAAAAAATTTTGATGATTATCTTTATCTATATTACCGTCGGTATTCCAAAATGGAAATTCGTAAAAAATATTATAATCACGGGATACGCATTTTAAATAATGCAACTTTGAACCATGAATATTGTTGTATTCACGAGTAACGTATACCTTGTCCGCACAAATAACCCTGTCCCCCACAGAACGCGCGTATAAATCGGCCAATCCTTGGGCCTGTATCAAATTAACAGTTAAATTTTTAAAAATTTCAATACATCTATCTGAATGTTCGCGTCGATCTGGGATGGTTTGACATACTTTATGATTTAAATCTACGGTTGAAAGTTTTATCAAAGTTCTAACATACGTTTCGCATTTTGATTTCCCATCTGCTTTTTTTATGTCCCAGCCTGCTGCCCCGCACAAGTTTTGCAAATCTTTTGTTGCAACACCTTTGCCACGTTTAGCCTTTAACATATCTTTGTACATTGCTAACACATGACCTTGGCGTCCTTCTGGTACCAATTGACTTGTTACATTTTCTACGACACCTTTACCGAAAATAATGTACGCAGAACAAGGCGAAACACAAGAAATTAAAAATAATGCCAGAAGTATCTTTTTTATCATTTTAATACCTCCGTACATTCGGCCGCCACACCAGCAACTTTCTTGATGGCACTGATTTGTGTTGCGTTAAACACAGTTGCAACCCCAGATGCCACAGTTGATGCCCCGGCTAATACGTTAGCGGCGGTATTCACATTCTTTTCTTTTTGCCAATCTTCATTCGTTTTTTTACCTTCTTTTGCCTCAGTGTCCTTTCTTATGTCATCAGTATTTGCAACTGCTGATGCCACAGTCCCAGCAACACCTGTTGTTGTGCCTATAATTGACGACACCATCGCACCTTTTCCACGTGTGTTTATCTTGGATACATCGACATTTTCATATTGACAACACACAGAAACAATTTTGTTCGCTTCATCTATATCAGCTGAATCTGCACCTTCGGTACGTGCTTGCGATATAGAGTTACGTAAACTTTTAACCGCAACTTTGCAATTATCAATTTGTGTTTGCAAATCATCATCAACACGGTTTTTCCCAGAAATAATTGCCCCAGCGATATTTGTCGCGGTATTCCCCGCCATTAAACCTGTGCGCCACTTACCCAATTTTTTAGATTTGGTAACTGATTTATCTATATTATTGTTTGTTTCTTGTACATCTGGGTTATCATTTAATTCGTTTACAAATTCTTCGTAAAACTGTTGAAGATCTTGGTTTGAAGACGGTTCTAAATCCTGTTCTAATTCTCTTATTTCGCGAATTAATTTTTCAATTTCTTCTTGTGTATATGCATCTTCTGAGGCTTTTGCAACACCGACCACGGTTGCACCAATCCCCAGACCTGTTCCTACACCAGTTACCACAGTGTTTATCCCGGCCATTTTCTTTAATTCGGTCAATTCATCATCAATACCAACACATGCGGTATACGTTGCGCGCAGTGCATCATCCAATGGTAATACATCAGCATTAGCAACAATTGGGAATAATAAAAATAATGCATGTAATTTCATATTATTTAATTATACCATAAATATCGAATTCATCATAGTATGAAATAACTTGAATTTTTGTAAATTTGCACTAAAATAAAAGTATAACAAAACCAAAGGACAAAAACCGATGCGTATGTAATGTTGTGATTTTTTTATTCTGTTGTACATAGAAATATGTGCCCGTTCAACCACAACATAAAAGGTTTTTGTTATGAATTTTATATCTTTATCCAATGTAATTTTTTCATATGATAACGCCGACAATTTATTCGACGGGGTGTCTGTCACATTTAACAGTACTGATAAAGTCGCGATTATTGGTGATAATGGAACTGGCAAAACAACATTGTTAAAATTATTGTCTGGGGAATTATTGCCCGACAGCGGCAAAATCACACGTGGTGCCAGTATTTATATGCTGAATCAAATTAACAGTACAGATTCAATGAGTGGCGGTGAACGGCAAAGTACCGAACTGGCTCGTGCGTTTGACAGCTTTGCCGATATATTATTGCTGGACGAACCGACAAATAACCTGGATACTGATGCGCGTGCTAAATTTTTTAATGATTTATGCGGTTATCCTTTTGGCGTGGTTGTTGTGTCGCACGATAGGGAATTATTGCAACAAATGGATAAAATAATCGAAATTCAAAATAAACATATCAAAGTATATGGTGGTAATTACGATTTTTATATCGCGCAAAAATCAGCCGAGCAAGCAACAATAAATTCTCGATACGTTGATACACAAAAAGAAATTGCACGATTAAATAATACAATGAACATTGCGCAAAATACACGACAACACCACGAATCAAAACAAAAGAAAGATATAAATAACAGCCGTCGCAGCAAGCTGGCGGCAAATTCATTAAAAGGAAAAAGTCAAGAGACCGAAGCGAAATGTCGTGCAATAATTCAAAAAAAATTAAATCAACAAATGGAATTACAACACATGCTGTCTGCACAAATGCGCGATGACAAGATTAAAATTCCGGTGCCAAATAAACCGTTTTACAGCAAAGAATTAGTGCAAATATCAAAATTGAATTTTGCATACGGTGCAAAACAAATATTTCAAAATTTCGATTTTGTTATGTATGGTGGTACACGTGTACGACTTTGTGGAAAAAACGGTTCTGGTAAATCGACGTTATTGAAACTGATTTGTGGTGATTTACAGGCTGATTCAGGCATGATAAAAACATTTGGCAAAATTGCATATTTAAACCAAGATTTATCTTTGTTGAATAAAAATAAAACGATTGTTGAAAATATTATGGAAATATCGGGTGCATTAAAACATGATGCGCATGTGATTGCCGCAAACTTTGGATTTCGTGGTGATAATTCAATGAAAAAGGTTAGGGTGCTGTCAGGTGGTGAATTGTTAAAGGCGACATTGGCGGCGGTGTTGGGTGGCACAACCCAGCCTGATTTATTGGTTATGGACGAACCGACAAACAACCTGGAAATAAAAAGTATTGGAATATTGGAAAACGCATTAAATCAATATCGTGGCGCAATATTATTGGTATCGCACGATGAAATGTTCGCCAAAAATATCAAGATAGATAAAACAGTAAGTTTGACTTAGTTGTATTATTCCCGCCAAGTCACAGATTCAAACTTGGAATTTATATAATTACGCAATTCGTCATCGTTAAAAAACTGTTCACGCTGCTCTGGGGTTGTTTTATTTGCACCCTCGTCACAATAAGGTGTATATTTTTGAATCGCAATTTTTTTGACATCGCGTGCCGCACAATCATCAATAATTTCTTTTAAGTCATCTTTTGTAATAAAACGTGGATCACATGTAATGCGAACCTCGAAATCTTTACCTGTACCAATCCAGAAATCCAGTGATTTAGACATTTGTTCGTATGCAATAGAATTTCCAACCAATGATTCATATTTTGCACGTGTGGCCTTGTAATCCAGACCAATCCAATCAACAATTGGTTCGGCCTTTTTTAATAAATCAGGATAAAAACCATTTGTGTGCAAACCTATATTAAATCCTAAATCGCGCACACGTTTCATATAATCAATAGTGGCATCGCCTTGCATTAATGCCTCGCCACCAGAAAAAACGATGGCCTCTAACTTACCCTTGCGCGATTCTATCCATTCCAAGACTTTCGCAGGGTCGTACGGACCATCACCAACCTGTAATAAATGGGGGTTGGAACAATACGCACATCTCAAAGGACAACCCATCAAAAACAAAACACCAGCCAGTTTCCCAGGATAGTCAATTGTGGTGAACGATACCAAACCCCCAATTTGAATTTCTTTCATAACGTATTAAGCCGCCATTTTCATCAGTTCAGAGTGTCTTTGGCCAGCGGTTAAACTGTTTGCCTCGGTAAATGTTTTACGTTCGCAGAATTCGGAATATTTACCAATATTAAAGTTTGATACAGGGCGAATAAATCCCATTGAACGTGAAAACACTTCACATTTTGTTCTCTCACAATTGCAGTTAGCGATAGCCATTTTTTTCTCCTTCCTTATGTTTGTTTGTTTTTTATTGTTTATTTGTCATTCGCAGTGCATTCCGCATCGCATTTTGGACAAAACTCGTGCTTGCCAGGTAAATAACCATGTTTTGGGCAAATCGAGAACGTTGGTGTCAATGTCATATATGGCACTTTATAATTCTCGAAAATAGTCCTGACGATTTTTTGTGCAGCATCACCAGACGATACAGGTTCGCCCATATACAAGTGCAACATTGTGCCACCAGTATATTTACGTTGTAATTCTTCTTGGTGTTCCAGTGCAACAAACGGATCGTCTGTGTAATTCACCGGTAACTGTGTTGAATTTGTATAATAAGGGGCATCAGGTGTTCCCGCCGTTATAATATCAGGATAATTCTTTTTATCTGTTTTTGCAAAACGATAAGAACATCCTTCGGCTGGTGTTGCCTCTAAATTAAACAAATTACCCGTTTCTTCTTGATAGTTAGCCAAGTTTTCACGGATGAAATCCATAACATCTAAAACCAACTTTTTACCAAACACGGTTGCGATATTTTCAGCACCGTTTGTAAAGTTAGCAACCATTTCGTTCGCACCATTCACGCCGATGGTTGAAAAGTGATGGTTCCAATTGCCCAGATATCTTTTTGTGAATGGGTACAAACCACGTTCCATATTTTTGGAAATAATTTTACGTTTAATTTCCAAAGAATCACGACCCATATCCAATAATGTTTTCAACTCTTTGAATAAGCCTTCGCGGTCACCCTTGTGCAGATATCCCAAACGTGCCAAATTGATTGTTACCACACCAATAGACCCCGTTTTTTCTGCAGAACCGAATAAACCACCACCGCGTTTCAATAATTCACGAACATCCAAACGCAGACGGCAACACATAGAACGCACATCTGTCGGATTCAAATCGGAATTCAAAAAGTTTTGGAAATTTGGAATACCATATTTTGCCGCCAAATCAAACAAAGGTTTTACATTTGGATGATTCCAAGGAAAATCAGGTGTAATATTATATGTTGGAATTGGGAATGTAAATGGACGACCCAATGCATCACCTTCGGTCATAACTTCCAAGAATGCCTTGTTAATCATATCCATTTCTTCCTGCAAATCGCCATATGTAAAGTCAACTTGCTTTCCGCCAATAAATGGACGTTGTGGACGTAAATCGGTTGGGCATGTCCAATCGAATGTAAAGTTAATAAACGGTGTTTGCGTTCCCCAACGACATGGCACAGCACAATTAAAGATAAGTGTTTGCATAGAATTTTTGATATCATCATATGATAACTTGTCAACACGAACATATGGTGCCAAATATGTATCCACAGACGAGAATGCCTGGGCCCCTGCAAATTCATTTTGTAACGTACCAAGGAAATTCACCATATGTGAAATCGCGGTCGCCATATGTTTTGCCGGACCACATTGTAAATAGCCTGGTACACCATTGAAACCTTCGTATAACAATTCACGCAATGACCATCCAGCACAATAACCACTTAACCAGCCCAAGTCATGAATATGAATCGATGCACGTTTGTGTGCTTCGGCAATTTCTTGTGGATACAGATGTAACCAATATTCCGCAGTTACACGTTCAGATGTACGCAAAATAAGACCACCGATTGAATAGCCAATGTTTGCATTTTCTTTTACACGCCAGTCAGCCTCGGTCACATAGTCATCAATAACCTGGACTGCATCGACACTGGCATCACGAATCTCAGAACGTTTTTGACGATATATAATATATGCCTCGGCTGTTTTGTAAACACGCGAATCCATCAAAGTTTGTATAACTATATCTTGAACCTGTTCAACGGTTGGAATCTTGTCGGCAAATTCTATATCTAATTTATTTAATACGAATTGCGTAACCGTGAAAATTTGAGAATCGTTTAATTCGTGCGTAACAGCAACAGCCTTGGAAATAGCGTTATAAATTTTAGATGCATCAAAATCAACAGTTTCACCTGAACGTTTAATAATCTTTGTTTGTTTAGTAATAAAATCAATCTTTTTTTCGGTCATAACCACACCTTTAACCTCTATATGTAGTGAATTTACAGTTTGTTAACAACAATATATAGTATATAGAAAATAATCTCAATGCAGAAAACGCAATTTTTAATATTTTTTTGCTTGCATTCTAAAAAAGGAAAAAATCCGCCACTTTTTGAACATCGAATCGTTATGAATTTGACACAAAACATCGTTTTGTATGCAAAAAAATGTTTTTATGTATAGTTTTGCGATTCGCTTTTTTATAAAAAACACAAAATATAGTGATAAAACAGATCTTGAACCACTATATATTGACAAAAATATAATTTTTAGGTATAGTGTTGACAAAACAAAAAAATGTATTATATTTATAAATGAAAACAATAACCAAGGAGGGCAACAATGCCAACAGAAAACATGAATAATCAATCTGTACAATTGGATATTTTTGATACCAAAACCGCCAAAATTTCTGAAAGTGGTGCTCAATTGCAACTGCAATTAGCGGTGATAAACAAGCAAATAAGAAAGTTACAATATGATATCAGTTCATATGAAAGTGACAAAAGCAAAAAAAGCGAAGAATATCGCAACTTAAACGGATATTTGAAAAATATTAGTTTATATGAAACAGATCGTGCTGCGGAAAAAGAAGCAACCTATTTGGAAAGAGAAATAGATTCATTGACCAAGGACATAAACAAGGCAACAGAAGAACTGAACAGATTGGAAAAGGAACGCAAAAAATTAGAAGTGAAAATAGCAAAGTTAAATGTCAAAACATACCAATCTGCCTTGCAATATGCCCAGGCACAAAGAAATCAAGCAAAATAAAAAATCGCCCAAACGGGCGATTTTTTTATTCACACACTGTTACATACGGTGCAAACGATACTTCTGTGTCCACATAACGTTCACCGCAATCCATACAATTAAATTTCCTGTTTTGCGTATGGTCATCACCCATTATAACCGTTTTCCCGGCTATATCATCCACATAATTAACATACATGGCATCCGGAAATCCAAAATACAGCCCTTTGTGTTCACCAGTGCATTCTGTGGCATCGCCCGGATAACAACCATTCGAAGTGATTTTGTCGGGATCTGGAATACAATGCGCAACACACGTATCTTCGTCAACAATCATTTTTTCACATTCTGTACATGTCAATTTTTTAAAACTCACACTGGAACCGCCACGCCCAGGACTGACCTGCATCTTGATATGTGAACATTTAGAATTAGTGGCAGTTTTGTTCGGGTCAGTTATACATTCCCATTCCATTGTTGTATAATTTAATTTTGCCACAGTATCACCATCACATTTTCTGTTGGGGAATGGATCGACGCATTCCCATACATTATCCACCAAAATAGCTGTTTGCACAGAACTGCAAAGAGGCCTTAACGATTCGTCGGCGATACAGCTGTTGGTATAATAATCCCATACAGTATCCCCGGGACAACTGGTTTTCGTATTATATCCAATACATTGCCAGCGTCCAAAACGCAAGATTTTTGATGTACCCGCCGGACACACGATATTATCAACATCTTGGGGGGTAAACTGTTTTTCAGGATCAATTTTTGCGAATTGTGTCACATAAACCAACTGGCCATCCATCATATGCATTTGTGAAATCAAAGATTTTGGAACCGCGCGCTTGGTAACAGTTGCCCCAGAAATAACGAAACCAGATTGGAAAATACCGAAACTACCGGCATCTGCAAACTTTTTTTCCAAAATAGTCATTGTGTTGTTAAATTGCGTTGATGGTATTGTTCCAGACGTTGTAACCACATAATTATATACACTGGCCCCGTCACAGCTGGTAATATTCATACGTTTATCCAAACAAATCATTTCTGATTGGATACCATTTTGCTCTATACATATATCCTGGAAATATGTGCCGTTTAAATGTGCATTATGCACAGCCGCAGTACATTCTATAATCGCACGCAAATCGGCATATTTTATGGCGTATTCTGTTTCTTGTTCGGGTGTACGCACACTGGGGGCGCTGAATATATAATATGCGCCAAAAAATAATGCAATTAATACAGTGATAAAAATATTCATCATTCCCTCTTGCGATTTATTAAAAGTGTAGGTAATATAAACATAAAAAGCAACAGGAAAACTGTTAACAAATAAAAAATGGTAACAAAATGAAAAAAATAATTGCGTTGTTATTACTTTCTGGATGTGGTTTTACACCAATGTTTTCTGGGAATGATACAGATATTTATGTTGATAAAATTAACGGTATAAACGGTATTGAATTACGTAATTCTTTAAATGCTAAATTTGGTGGCGCAAAAACACAAGACGCATCATACAAATTGGTTGTACAATTACATGAACCTACAAAAATTTATAAAGGTTTGGATACAACTGGAACGGCCACATGGCAGGCTATCAAATTAACTGCGCATTATGATTTGTTTGCAGATAAGAAAGTAATTGCATCTGGTAATGAAACCGCATCGGAATCATACACATTTGTGAGTTATCTGGTCGCGGCCAACGCATCATATAATAATGCTGTGCAAAATGCGGTATCTGTATTGGCTGATAAAATCAGCGCGCGTGCAATTGCCGAAACACAACGTTACGAAAAATCGGATAACAAATAATGAAATGGAAAGAATCTGATTTTAAAAATGGTATAAAAACAATCAAGGCAGTTTTGATTTACGGACCTGATGCCGGCCAAGTTGACGAGTTGTGTGATAAAGCAATCGAAATTTTGCAAATAGACAGGGATAATTTGTTTTCGTTGGATGCTGATGAATTTCGTGATAAACAAGATGCCATATTCGCAGAAAGTTGCAGCCCATCAATGTTTGGTGGTCAAAAAATGGTAATAATATCTAATGCAGGGGATGCAATAGCCAAACAAATAGCAGATTTAGTTTTTCATCCTGGATTATGTGCAACCGTGATTGTTTGCGCTGGGGAATTGCGTGCGGGTGGTGGATTGCGCGCGATGTTTGAAAACGATGACAATATTGCGGCACTGCCTTGTTATACAGATGATGCACGTACGTTGGCAAATTTAATTCGTGAAACGCTATCTGCATCTGCGGGAATTAATCAAATAACCCCTGATGCTATGGAATACATGACAACGCATCTGGGCGGTGACCGTGGAATTACACGTGGCTTTTTATCCAAAATTGCGTTGTATGTTGGTGATAAAAAGGTTGTTGATTTAGATGATGTGGAAAAATGTTTACCTGATACATCTGCATCTGATATTGATGATTATCTGTATTCTTTGACAGCGGGCTATGTTCAACAAACTATGAAGGCATTAGATCGTTTAATGTATGACAATGTTGAACCTAATATGTTGATTCGTATGTTGGATTCGCATTTTAAAAAACTTTTAACAGCAGTTGTCGATGGACAATTGCCACGTTTGTTTTGGAAAGTATCGGATAAATTTAATCGTGCTGTGAAAATATGGACTGAACCAGAAATAGATGCAGTTTTAATTCGATTGAATGAATTGGAAAGACAATTGCGTACCACAGGTATGCCTGCCGAGATTTTATTGCGTGACTTTTCATTAAAACTGGCACTCAGGACAACAAAAATGGCAACAAGGAGAAGAAAATAATGCTTGCGTCTGTATATGCACCAAAAGATTTTAAACGTTTACGTGTCGTCGGTGATTTGGTTGCACGGTGTTTTGATTATATTACACCATATATTCGGGCCGGAATTTCAACTGGTGAAATAGATCGATTGGTTGCCGAATTTTTAAAGGCCAATGGTGCACGTTCTTCGGATTTAGGATACCAAGGCTATCCAAAAAATATTTGTACTTCGGTGAATGATGTTATTGTGCATGGTATTCCAAATGATAATGAAATTTTAAAAGATGGTGACATTATCAATGTCGATTTAACCGCAGAATTCAAAGGGTTTCACGGTGATGCATCGCGTATGTTTATGATTGGTAATGTGTCCCCAAAGGCACGCGAATTGGTTCAAACATGTCAAGATGCTTTGAATGCCGCAATTTCTATTTGTGCACCTGGGGTTCCACTTTCTGAAATTGGTAAAACGATCGAGGCTGTTGTAAAACCACACGGTTTTTCTATATCGCGCGATTTTGTTGGACATGGCATTGGCAAGGTAATGCACGATGATCCGCAAATTTTCCATTTTTATGATAAAATGTGGGATAAAGTAAAAATGGTTCCTGGTTTGGTTTTCACAATTGAACCAATGATAAATACAGGTTCACCAAAATGCAAAATTGACCCAGATGGTTGGACTGCGCGTACGGTGGATGGTGGGTTATCTGCACAATGGGAACATACGTTGGGAATAACCGAAGACGGTGTAACGATTTTTACAGAAAAAATGGTATAAAACAGTGGCAAATGATGATTCCAAATTTTATTCCGGACACAGGGAAAGATTACGTCAAAAATTTCTGGATGACAAACTTGCCGAATATGAAAAATTGGAATTAATGTTGGGGTACATCGTGCCCAGACGTGATATGCGACCATTGGCACATGCTTTAATTAAAAAATTTGGTTCGTTAGGCAAGGTGTTAACCGCACCTTATGAAGATTTAATTGCGTTCCCCGGTGTTGGTCGAAATATCGCAATATGTTTAAAATTGATACATCAAATTGTTCTGGATGGATATAAAACAACAATGGATTCAGAACCAATTTTTCACGATATAAATGTTTTAAAAAATTATTGCAAATGGTCTTTGGCTAATAAACCAGTCGAAGAATTTCATGTTTTGTATTTGGATTCTGAATATCGTTTGTTACAAGACGAAACACACAGCCACGGTACATTTAATTCTGCGAGTGTATATATTCGCGAGATTATTAAGCACGCATTAAAAATAAATGCAACCGGTATAGTATTGGTACATAATCATCCAACTACGGATAAAACTTTTTCAACCGAAGATGTTCAAACCACCGAAGAAATACAATCATTATGTAAAAGTTTAGATATAAGATTATACGACCATTTATTGATATCTAAATATTCAATATATTCAGCACGCGATATTGGATTTTTACATGATTAATCACTTGTTTCTAATGGATCTGTATCTTGAATATCATATTCTTCGTACAGTTCTTGCTTGATATTATAATCTTGATAAAAAGCATTAATTTGTTCTTGGGAAACTTTGATAGTATCGCATTTATCAACCAGCGTGTCACTCAAACCTAATACATCTACAACAGGTAAGGCCACAGACAAAGAACCAAAAATTAATACCAAATCGCGCAAGTTTTTCATCATATCATGTGATGCGCCACGTAACATAGTAATGGCCCAGCCCGCCAATAAAAACCCGGTAATGACCGCTAATACCATCCAAGCGTTACTGATAAATTCACGTAATATTGGCCAAACACAAGTTGGGTCTTTGATGCATAAAAATCCTGCTTCGCAATTTTCCAGAATATATCCTGCATCGGTAAGAATTTTTGCTGCGCTTGCCAAACTGTCCATGGATTACATTCCTTGTGTTTTATCGTGTTGGAAAGAATTCAGGAATACCAAATTCTTCATCATTTGCGGCAACCCCGGCCCATCCAAACAAATCACCCATTAAACTGGAATCGCTATTTTTTGCTTTTTTAAATGGTAAAATGTTTTTCAATTTACCAATTCTGCCCGCACGCGTAGTGTTTTTAGTTGTGTTCACAATTTTATCTTGATTTTCTGCAAATTCTGTGGCCAATTTTTCAAGTGTTGCATCTGTTTCATCAGGTTCAGGTTCCAACACTTTTAACTCAGGTTCTGTTGCCTTTGGCTCTTCTTGGTCTTCGTTTAATGACTGCACAGATTGTAATAATTTTTCCAATTGAATATCGTCTTCATCACGTTCTTGCAGAGTCGCAGTCTGTGGCTCTATTGTTGGAATTTCATCATCATTAATATCTGTGACATCTGTGGTTGTAACAACAGTTTCTGTATGTATAACCAATGTTGTATCTGGTTCATCAACTGTAACCACATCGGTTTCGTCAATTTCATCCGTTCCTATATTTTGTTCAACATCATTGTTATCATTATCGGGTGTAATATCTTCTGTTTTTTGTTGGTCAGTTGTATCTGTTGCTTGATTACCAGCACCCAATACAGACAAAATAGGAATCACCTCTTCGGTGGTTTCAGGCTCTTTGGGTACATCCACCTGGGGTTTTTCTTCTGTAACCGTTTGCGTTTCTTCTTCGACAGCCTGTTCAACAACAGTGGCTGTTTTTTTCTTGGTGCGTTTTGCTTTTTTCTCTGGAACAGGTTCAACAATCGGCGTCTCAATAACTGGTGTATCAATAACCGGTTTATCATCCACAGGTTTTTCAGGTACAAAAGTTTGTGATTCCACGGGTTCAAATTGTCCATTCAAAGCATCGTCTGTATCCACAGGCACACCAAATAATACAGTATCCTGGGACAATCCCAATTCGCGACGCACAGTTTCAAAAGCATTACGAACATCATGCATATTGAATATTTCACTACCAGAAATATAAATAATTTTCGTTTTCATTTACCAACCAATCCCTTGTTAAAATATTATCATGGCATATTATATCACATTTTATGGTTGAACGCATATAAAAAATGTCGTAGAATGTAAATATCATGACAGAATTAAAACAACAAATATTTCAAGAGTTAAATTCGCTGGAAAATGCGGTAATGGGCCTGCGGTCTGATGTTTCTGCTGCTGGACGCCAAACAGATCTCGAGGTTGCAATTTTAACCCAACAGGTCAAAAATTTGCGTGTAAAAAATGCACGTGCCGTTGAAATGATTGATAAATCTATATCTGTATTGGAAAAATTAAAGAGAAATTAAAAATATGAGCATCGTTACAATACCTATTGTTAATAAAAACTATCAAATGGGCTGTGAAGACGGTCAAGAGGGTCGTTTGATTGAACTTGGGCGCTTTGTTGATATGCGTGCACGTGAAATTTTGGATAAAATAGGGCCTTTGCCTGAAAGTTCTTTGTTGGCCACATTATGTATCGTATTGGCGGACAGTGTTCATAATAAAAGTACGGCTGCCGCGACCGAGGCTGATTTGCGTGAAATATTGGCCAGGATTCGCGAAATTAAACATAAAATAGGGGCTTAAAAAAAGCCCTGTTTTTTTATATCAATGTGAATATTATCTTGTTTTTAACAAACCATGAATTGGTGGTAATAAATTAATTGTCGCGACATTCTTTTTGGACAAAACCGGTAATGGTTGAAATTGTTGTTTATCAAAATATTTACTTTCAGCCATAGCCTGTAAATATGTATAAGTCGGGGCCATTGCATACATATCGCTGGGCATATCGTAAACAAAACGGAATAAATCTTCGTAATCCATTCTTTGAATTTTTTGCAGTTCTTTGCTGTACGTAACACTGGCGATAGTTTGAATGTCGGCTGCAAATATATAATTTGTGTTGTATGTCGTAAATATGTCACCAATAGATTCGTTGTTATAGCCCGCATAAATAAATTGGCCATCGGGGTCCGGAATAAATTTATCTTTTTCAACATGTCCGCGCCCCAAATACATAACCGCGTGGGTATTAGACGGAGTCGCAGATTTTTGTATAATTAAAATTGTCCCAGGATGTAATACTTCGGCTGAAAAATTATTTGCTTTAAATCTGGCAATAACTTTATCCCTGACATCTTGGGGTGTTTTGTCTGTAACCTTGTTATGTTTCAAAAACGCCTGTAATGCCTGGTTATATGCGGCATCAGATTTAAACATTTTACCACTATGTAATGCCCCAGTATATTCTTTGCCACTGTATTTCTTTTTCATTTCTGTACGAAACGTAGGGCATGCGTGGCGCCCACTAAAAGGAATTAAATTTAACGTGTCACCCAATTCAGCAACAGCGCGATTTAATTGTGTGTATTGACCATAAATGCAATAAAACCTGACCACAGCCCCAGGGAATTCTTTTAATACGGCGTCTCTGTGTGACCCCTTGCTGTTTTTAATATTTTTTTGACCTTGTAAAACTAAATCAATATACACTTCACATAATTCTTGTGCTTTTTTATCGGCCTTTTCTTGGGGAATATGGGTAGTTGTTGTAACAACAGATTGATTTAGATTGGAATTGTGGGTTTTATGAATTTTATCAATCCCCTTTGGCGTAAAAACCAAAGAGCCGAACAACAAATACGGAAAAATTGATTTTATTTTCATATTGGCCCCCTTATTCCTTACAATCGCGTACAAAGCCACCCCAGGTGTTTTGTACACTGTTGGTTCGTCGTCTTTTCACAACGTACATTCAGATACATCGAACCCCGACATACCCCGACTTGTCACCACGACAGCCCGCCCAACATTTAGGGAACCACAGATAACTAAAACTATACTTCATATATATCACAAAAATGATTTTGTGTCAAGTCTAAAAAACCGGAAAATTAAATTTTATATCACGTATAAATTCCTTGCAAAGCGCAGAAATGCTTTTATACTGGAATCACAATATTATGAAAGCCAAAGGAGTACCACACATGTCACAAGTAAAGGTTACAAAAATCGCAGAAACCAACGTTTCACCAACGACATTGGCATCGCATGCAGCACGTATGTGTTATACCGCCGAAAGTCCAAAATTGGGTGAAACAATCGATGTTAAAAAGCGTTTGTTTGATACAGGTCATCATTCAACATTGGAACATAATTATTGGACATTTATGATTGAAGATATACCTGTATCCAGTGTTGTGTTTGGATTGCACTTGACGGCGCCTTTTTATGATACAGACCAACGTTCTGGCCGCTTTTCCAAAATGTATGATAATCCAGATATGGCGGATATCAAAAATACATTGGAAACATATTATCCAAAAGTTCAACAAAAACATATAAACCAGGCGTGTGATTTTATTGAACGTGGATTAAATGTTTATGCCGATAACAAGACCAAAGTGACCGAAATGGCACGTGATGCAATTCATCGTGAAAGACCAAAGGCAAGTGATAAATATGTTGAATCAAATGCACCAAAGTTTGCCCAGGAACAACTGCGTATGTTTGTATCCATGATTGCACCAACGGCTTTGGATTGGACGGTTGATTTGGCGACAATTTGTGCTTTCTATCGTACCGCATGGACGCCATTTATGCGTGATGTAATGGATAAAATCGTAGCGGAAATTAAAACAACACATCCTGATATTGCATATATGTTTCCTGAATATGCACGCGGAACCAAAGATTGGACACCAGAATATGAATTGTTGGGTGGGCTTTTTGACGAGGTTGACACCAGAACAGAATATATTGGTACAAAAACCCGTCCAGACTTTAAATTATTAGATTATGGATATATCAATGGAAATTTTGTAGAAAATAAATCTTGTGATACGGTTGATACTTTACAATTCAGTCCAGAATACATGGACAATTCGTTAATGTATGTGCGCAGTCGTATTCATGTTGATGCGGGTGCAACAATGGGCCAAGATCAACGCCATCGCAGTATTAAACGTTCCAAACCTGTATTCACCGGATATTTTTATTTGCCACCATTGTTGGATAAAGCAGGATTAAAACCAGTTGCGGATACATGGATGCGTGATTTTTATAATATGGTGCGTAATCCAGATTTTTCACGTTCAATGGTGACATCTATATCCCCATACGGCGCTATGGTTCAATACGAAAAACATGCGGATTTGAATGCTTTGATTCATGAACAGGGTAAACGCACATGTTGGTGTGCCCAAGAAGCCATTTATCACCTGGCATGTGATTTGCGTCGTGAATTGGCAAAACATATCGGCGAAAATGCAAAAGTATTAAAATACCTGACACCACCATGTTTATCTATGGGGCATTGTGTCGAAGGTGCACGCTATTGTGGTCGTGATTTGAAAAATGAAACATTGGCAAAATATTTCCGTGACAGACAAATATAAAGAGGTATAACAATGGCTGTAAGTACGAATATAAACGAAGCAAAATTTCATGAATCCCGTCGTGCATTTATTATAATACGCAATGCAGGATTGCTTGTTTCACCAGAAAATTCTAATTTATCACACCAAAATATGTTCACAAAAATGGGGTTGTCATTTGTACAAACTACGCATTATTTATCAGATATGCCTCGTGGATATTATATGGATGGTGAATTGTGCTTATACCAAGGATTATTTGATGGTCGCAAAACATGGGAATTGAAAAAAACAAATTATTCTCTGGTGCAACAATATATGCCTGACCTGTGTGCATTATTTAAATTGAACGATAATTCAAACATATACCTTGGAGTGCGTGTTGGACGTATTGGTTCTGTTTGGGAAAAGATAAATAAAACAACAATTGCGAACTTTATGCGCATGCGTTAGCGAATTATACTTGCGAAATTTTTTCAAATGTTATAACTTTACGAGAGTAAATAAAGAAAAAGAACATGAAAAATACTGCGACTACACAAGAAAAAATTGATTCACAACAACTGGGCGATGCGTTATCTGAACGTTATTTGTCATACGCGGTATCAACGATTGTATCGCGTGCTTTGCCTGATGTTCGTGACGGGTTAAAACCTGTGCATCGTCGTATTTTATTTTCTATGTTGCGGCAAAAATTATCGCCAAATGCTGCATTTCGTAAATGTGCGACGGTTGTTGGTGATGTGTTGGGTCATTACCATCCACATGGTGATTCATCTGTTTATGATGCGATGGTGCGACTTGCCCAGGATTTTTCTGTTCGTTATCCATTGATTGATGGCCAGGGAAACTTTGGTAATATTGATGGTGACCCCCAGGCTGCATACCGTTATACTGAATCAAAAATGACCCAGGCCGCCATGTTGATTATGGAGGGTATCGACGAAGATAGTGTCGATATGATGCCGAACTTTGATGGTACAACGGTTGAACCAACGGTTATGCCTGGTGCATTTCCAAATTTACTTGCAAATGGTGGAATGGGAATTGCGGTTGGTATGGCAACAAATATTCCAACACACAATGTGGCCGAGGTTTGCGATGCACTGTGTTTGGTTGTTGATAAACCAGAAGCAACAACATCCCAAATTATGAAAAAATTAGTTGGACCAGATTTTCCAACTGGTGGTGTGCTGATTGATTCTTTTGATACGATTGTAAAAAATTATGATACTGGTCGCGGTGCGTTTCGTATTCGTGCAAAATGGGATGTCGAAGATCTGGGGCGTGGCCAATCCCAGGTTGTAATCACTGAAATTCCGTACGGTATTGTGAAATCTAAATTGGTTGAGCAAATTGGTGAATTGGTTGACGCAAAAAAATTGCCATTGGTTGATGATATTGTCGATGAATCAACAACAGATGTGCGAATTGTTATCACACCAAAAAATAAAAATGTTCCTGTGGATAAAATGATGGCGCATTTGTTTGCGATGACTGATTTAGAATCGAAATTCAATATGAATTTCAATGTTATCGATACAAATGGCGCACCACGTGTAATGCCGATTGGCGATGTTTTGCGTGCGTTTATTGCACATCAAAAAAATGTTTTAATCCGTCGTACAAATTGGCGTTTGCGTAATATTGCACATCGTTTGGAAATCTTGGGCGGATTGCTGGTTGTATATTTAAATTTAGACAGGGTAATCGAAATCATTCGTAACGAAGACGAACCAAAACCTGTTTTGATGGCGGAATTTAATTTAACAGAAATCCAGGTTGAATCGATTTTGAATACACGTTTGCGTTCTTTGCGTAAATTAGAAGAAATGGAAATAAAACGCGAAGATGCTGAATTGCGTGCCGAACAAAAAAATCTGCAAATGTTATTGGGTGATGAAAATGCCCAAAACGAACAGTTAAAAGCATGGTTTGCTGATATTAAAAAAATGTATGACAAAAAAACGGCTTTGGGTCGTCGTCGTACCACCTGGGCCGAAGCCACCGAAGAGGTTACCGTTAACCCAGATGAATGGGTTGAAAAAGAACCGATAACTGTAATCTTGTCGGAAATGGGTTGGATTCGTGCGGCCAAGGGTCACTTGGATTTGAATAATTTGGATATGAAATTCAAAGATGGCGATAATTTGCTGACCGCGTTCCACGCAATGAGTAATGACAAGGTTAATATTTTTGGTGCATCTGGCAAAATGTTTACATTGTCTGCCGCAGAATTACCATCGGCCCGTGGTTTTGGTGAATCTGTACGTATGATGGTGGATCTGGGGGCGGATGAAAATATTGTGCGTGCGTTTGTATTGGATACATCGGCGAAATATTTACTGGTGTCGCGTCATGGTGCTGGGTTCATCGTTGCTGGTGAAAATTGCTTGGCCCAAACCAAAAATGGCAAACAGGTTATGAACGTGGACGATCACAATCCTGCAATTTTATGTACCCAGGTTACCGGTGATACGGTCGCAATTTCTGGTTCAAATGATAAATTATTAATATTCAGTACCGATCAAATTCCTGAAATGTCACGTGGCAAGGGTGTGATTTTACAGAAATATAATGCTGAACGTACATATGTTTTGGATGTAATGTTCTTTAATGCTGCGGATGGTTTTGGCTGGACAACGGGGCGGGGCACAACGAAATTGGACGATATGTCACCATGGGTTGCAAAACGCGCATCCCAAGGGCGCACTATTCCAGTTGGATTCCCGCGCAGTGGTAAGTTTTCAAAATAAATATATTGGGGCAACAAAAGCCCCATTTTTTATATAAATTTCCAAAAAAAATATTTGACAACTATATTTATTGGTAATATCATATCGACAACAATTTTTATTTATGATGTTCCACAGGGGGTACGAGTATGGCTGTAAACATAGTTTATAAACAAATCAAAGAGGTCGTGGCCGCGGAATGCGACGTACCAGTAAAAGATGTCACGATAAAAACGCCTTTTATGGGGATAAAAGGTCCTTCTTATTTTGAATGTATGGGTGTATTATATACACTGGAACACACATTTCATGTATCATTACCAGAAGCAGATTTTTATAAATATAAAACAGTCGGTGATTTAACCAACTGTATTGTTCGTCAATTAAAAAACGCAGAACAAAATAGCGCATTATCCCAAGCGTACACAAATTACACACCTTTCATATACAAGGGACATAATGGGCAAAGCAAATAATTAGTGTAAAACAATAAAAAAAACCGCCAAATTGGCGGTTTTGAATTTTTTTAGTGTGGCATTTTTGCCTCGGTAAACACGACGTGTTTGCGAACCTTAGGGTCGTATTTACGGAATTTCATTTTACCCTTGGTATTTTCAGATTTAGTATTTTTTGTTGTTGTGTAAAAGAAACCTGTTTCTTTATTTTCCAACTTTATAACTTCAATTGCGCCTTTTTTAGATGCCATTTTAATAACCTTTTTTTTATTGCGTATCTATTCTAGTGTTTTTTTTAGACAAATCAAGTGTTTTTTGAATAACGAATATTTTTGTTTGAAAATGACCGTATTATAGTATAAATTGCCATAAAAGGTTTGTTTTTATGACACAGGAAATTAGATTTTGTACGCCATCTGGAAAATACTGGTTCCTCAGCCCGCTCGCGCTGTTCCCAATAAAAATGACCGTTGATGGCGATGTTTATACTTTTCCCAGTACAGAACATTATTACCAGGCGATGAAATTTTACGCATCTGATCCCAGATTTAATGTAATTATAAACTTAAAAAATCCCGATGATGCCCGATTGTTGACCAAAACACCTGAATACAAAGTGAACCGCAGGGCCGATTTTGATGCGCATAAATTTGAAATTATGGAACATGGTTTGCGTGCCAAATATGAACAAAATGCAAATGCGGCTGAATTATTAAAATCTACGGGTGAGGCGATATTGATAAAATCTTGTGCGGTATGTTATAAATGTGGTTTTGGTGCGGGTTCCGGGACAAATAGGATTGGAAAAATATTGATGCAAATCCGTCAAGAATTACAAAAGTAATGGTGCGGGTAAAGAGACTTGAACTCTTATGGGTTGCCCCACTGGAACCTAAATCCAGCGCGTCTACCAATTTCGCCATACCCGCATTTTAATAAACTTTTAATATACTGGATAACTGCGTGGATAATTCGGATCAGGGTGCTGTAAAACGGATTTTACGCCGCATCCAGACAAAATTATCAACGACAATAACAAAATGCTTAATACAACTTTTTTCATGTCATTCATTATACAATTTACATCCCTGTTGTCAATATTATAAAAAAACACCACCGAAAACGGTGGTGCGAATTTGTGGCGGGATGTAAGGGGCTCGAACCCTCGACCTTCTGCGTGACAGGCAGACGCTCTAAACCAGCTGAGCTAACACCCCTAAGCGCCCATGTATCATATACTGTTCATTGCGGTTTTGCAAGTATTTTTTTTAATTTTTTATATTACAGTAATTTTCCCATCGCAACCGCCGTATCACACATACGATTTGAAAAGCCCCATTCGTTATCATACCATGCAGTTACGTGGACTAAATTTCCGCCAATTACATGCGTTTGTGTCGCATCCAGAACAGAACTGTGTGCATCATGTGTAAAGTCAATTGATACCAATGGTTTGTCATTATAGCCAAATATGGTACTTTCTGCCTTTTTCATGGCTGCATTTACTTTGTTCGCATCAGTTGCCTTTTCTGTATTTACAACCAATTCAACAACGGATACATCTGGTGTTGGAACGCGGATAGCAATTCCGTCCAATTTGCCGGCCAATTTTGGTAAAACCAAACCAATGGCTTTGGCGGCCCCCGTCGTTGTTGGAATCATTGATAATGCGGCCGCACGTGCACGACGTAAATCTTTGTGTGTTTTATCCAGTAATTGTTGGTCGCCAGTATATGCATGTACAGTTGTCATCCATCCATTTTTAATTCCAAATTTATCACTTAAAACCTTTACCACTGGGGCCAAACAATTTGTTGTGCATGATGCGTTCGACACAATCAAATCTTTTTTAGTCAGTGTTTTTTCATTAACACCAAATACGATGGTTTTATCCGCCCCAGCCGATGGTGCAGAAACCAAAACACGTTTTGCGCCCGCATCCAGATGCACACGCGCTTTATCCGCAGACGTGAACAACCCTGTGCATTCCATAACAATATCCACACGCATTTTTTTCCACGGCAATTTAGCTGGATCACGTTCAGAAATACATTTAATTTTTTGTTTGCCTGCGACAATATAATCACCATCCAGACGTACTTCCACCGGCATTTTGTCGTGTACAGAATCATACTGTAACAAATACGCGTTTTGTTCTGCCGGGGCTAAATCATTTATTGCAACAAATTCTATATCATTGCGTCCTGATTCCAATGCAGCCCGTAAAACCAAACGTCCAATACGACCGAAACCATTTATGGCGATTCTTACTTTTTTCATGTTTCCATCCTTTCTTTTGATACTATAATGATATCATTTTTAACGGCGTGCAACAATTAGATTTTTTACCGTGCCCCCTTGAATTCATAATATTTGGCATTTATAATGTGTGCGATATGAAAATACGTGATTTTATCATCGTTGGACCAACCGCATCTGGCAAATCTGGATTTGCCGATAGTCTGGCGCGGAAAATTGATGGTGTAATTATCAATTGCGACAGTGTCCAAATTTATCGTGGTATTGAAAATATATCGGCCAGTCCTTTTGCAGAACATACCGATCAAATCGCCACAGAAACATTGGATGGTGTGCCTTATAAATTATTTTCGATACTCGATTTATCTGTTCAGCAAAGTGTCAGTGATTATTTGAATTTGGCACGCACAGAATATGATAAAGCACACAAAAATGGTCATCCTGTAATATTTGTTGGTGGTACAGGTTATTACGCAAATGCGTTGTTGAATGGAATTTCAAAAATTCCAAATGTCGGTCCCGATGCCCGTGCGCGTGCGCGCGAATTGGTTGCATGTGACATTGTTGCTGCGCGTAAAATGTTACCAGATGAATTCACTGCAACAGATCCGCAACGTGTTGCGCGTGCCTTGGAGGTTTTTTTTGAAACGGGTCATCATATCACAGAATATCAACGTGTGGAACGCACAGGGGCCGTCTTACCAGCGGATACTATCAAGATTTTAATAAATCCGGGGGCTGATATTTTGCGTCAACGTATCCAGGCCAGAATTCCTGAAATGTTATCTGGGGGCGCCATGGACGAGGCACGTGCAATAATCAAAAATAATTGGAATCCGGCACGTGCAATTGGCGCAGTTCAATTGGTCGATTTTTTACAAGGAAAAATCACCCAAGATACAGCAATACAAAATTGGATTACAAAAACCAACCAATATGCCAAACGGCAACGCACTTGGTTCCGTTCTCAGTTCCAGCCTGATATTGAAATAAAACATGTTCCAACGGATACAGATTTGGAATCAATTATTCATAATATTTAACAATCGTTTTTAATGGAATATCTGTACGACGTATTCTGTGACGATGTCTGTATAATCCACGCATATCCACAGAAACAGGAACCCAACTGGCCCATTCCCAATCAATAACCCCGGTAATTTTAAATGTTACAGGGTCGATTAAAATATTGCTGCATAAATCAGTATGACACCAATGTTTATTGTTATCACCATCGGTCAAATCAGCAATAGATTCAGGATTTGCTGAATGTAATTTTTTTAAAAAAGTCACCAATTGGTCAGATATTTCATCACTGTGTGCATTCAATGTTTTCGTGGGTAAATTGGCCAAAATTACCCCAGGGATAAAATCTGTTTTATAAAAAACGAATGTGCTGCCTTGGATAATTTGTATGTTAGGAATCGCGACAGTGCAATATTGCCGTAAAGCATTTGTTATCCGTTGTTCGCGTTCTAATCTGGGAAATACAGTTGTGGCTTCGGCCCGTCTTTTACGTACACGATATACTTCCCGGTCATCAAAAATAAACGCCAACGACCCACCGCCCTTGGTCAGGCGCATTTTTTTGTTGCGTAATTCAGGGCATGTTTTTAATAAGTCATTCAGCTTTTCACGATATCCAAACAACGTCCAATCGCGAAACTTGCGTCGCGCAGATGGAATGATAATGAAAAAACTCAGCGCATATGCACATTCAAAAAACAATTTCCACATAATATACCCCTAAAATCAAATCATTACAAATGGTATTGAATTTTAGAAAAAAAACAAGTATTTTGTTAGTATGTTTAACAGTGGCACAATCGTAAAAGTTTTAATTCCAAATGTAGTCAATACTGGGTATGACTATCGTTTAACCGCAGATGCTGATTTGGGTCAGTTTGTGCGTGTGTCTGTTATGAACAAGAATTACATTGGGGTCATATATGGTTTCGGGGACAGCGGGCTGCCACACGAAAAAATAAAAAATGTACTAGAAATATATCCATCAAAATTATCTGTGGATGATTTATCTTGGATTCAAAAAATGTCGAAATGGACTTTGATGACACCGGGTGCGGTATTGCGTTTAATCATCAATGTCCCAGATGCTTTTTTACCACCGAAACAGGAACCGTTGTACAAATTTAATTTTGACGTGGACGGGAAAATAACAGAAAATCGTCAAATGGTGATGGATGCGTATTCTTCAAACGACAATACACCGATGACTATTAATGATTTGCGTAATATTTCCCGTGTCAGTCCTGCGGTCATAAACAAAATGATAAAACGTGGATTGTTAACATTATGCGATACAAAAACCATTGAACCAGATGATTTTAATCACACGTATCACGATACTGGTAATGTTGTGTTAAATGATGAACAATCTGCGGCCGCTGATACAATTGGAAAAGCCATAGAGCAGGGCGGTTTTTCGGTACATGTATTGGATGGCATAACCGGCAGCGGCAAAACCCAGGTGTATTTTGATTCTGTTTTACGGGCATATAATGCCGGTAAATCTGTGTTATTAATGATGCCCGAAATTGCATTAACTGCACAATTTATGACCAGGTTTAAACATCGTTTTGGTGCGCCCCCAGTTGTATGGCACAGTAATTTAACATCTGCGCGTCGTCGTGAAATTTGGCGCGGGGTATTGAATAAAAAAATTCGTATCGTTGTTGGCACACGCAGTGCACTGTTTTTACCATGGCAAGATTTAGGTCTGGTTGTTGTTGATGAAGAACACGATACATCTTACAAACAAGAAGATATGGGAAATTATCACGCGCGTGATATGGCGGTTTTGCGCGCCAAAATTGCCGGGTTCCCCATTCTGTTGGCTAGTGCCACCCCGTCCGAAGAAACATTACATAATGTAGATTTAGGTAAATATAAATTATTAAAACTAACTTCACGTTTTGGTGGTGCCCAGTTACCAAAAATATCGACCATTGATTTACGCGAAAGTCGGCCAACTGATTATACGTTACCTGGTGACGATAATGTACAACATGGGAATTTATCACCCATATTATGTGACGCGATAACCGAAACATTGGATGCCGGCCAACAGGCGATGTTATTTATAAATCGTCGCGGTTTTGCGCCAATTACACAGTGCAGAAAATGTGGGTGGGTTGCAACATGCCATGATTGTTCTGTTGGTATGACATACCACAAAAGATTAGGAAAATTATTATGTCATATGTGTGGCCGTACAATGCAAATGCCACAAAGATGCCCAGATTGTGCAAATGAAATAACAATGTTTGGTGCGGGATTGGAACGTATAGAACAAGAAGTGCACGCACGTTTCCCAAATGCCAGAACGGCCCTGGTATCCAGTGACACAATTATGACACGTCAAACATTGGAACGGTTGGTTGCTAAAATGGAAAATGGCGAAATAGATATTGTCATAGGCACGCAAATTTTAGCCAAAGGTCACCATTTCCCAAATTTAACTCTGGTTGGTGTTGTGGACAGCGATATGGGGTTGTACGGCACAGATTTTCGTGCGGCTGAACACACGTTTCAACAATTGTTTCAGGTTGCAGGCCGTGCGGGCCGCGGATCGTTTCCTGGATATGTGTTGTTGCAGACATATCAACCAGAAAACCCTGTGTTAAACGCAATATGTAATTATGACAGAGATGCATTTTTGCAGGCTGATATGGATGCACGAAAAGTTGCAAAAATGCCGCCTTTTGGGCAATTAATCGCAATTATTATAGAGGCAGAAAAAGAAAATATCTTAAAATCTTTTTGCGAAACCCTTGCCGCCCACGCCCCAATTTTACATGGTGGAAAAATAATGGGACCAATTGCGGCACAAATATATCAGATTAGAAATTGGTATCGTATGCGCTTTTTGATTGCAGGTGATGCCAATGCAAACCTGCAACCTGTTGTGCAACATTGGCTGGCGTCCGTCCGTGTGCCAGCAAACGTTCGTATAAAAATAGACGTAAATCCCCAGAATTTTATGTAAATTTTATCTGGCTATATTGCCTATGTTTTTCCCCATAATTCTGCGTCTAAATTGTTTTATTACACCAAACAGACCACTTTTATTTTGGCTACGGTCTTGTTCAATCATTGGTTTTACAGGGTGTTCTATCAAATAATTTAAATTTAATCTGTGATCTTTGATATCATTCAAAAACTCTAATTCACCAAACAATATGGATGCTTTTTCACGGTCGATGATAACGCCGTTATTAGAATTTTTATTTAATTCGATAACCCGTTTGTCTATTTCCAAACCAATCAGTTGGATATACCCAGGGATATCTAAAATATTATCATCTTCATCAATTATTCTTTTTTCTGACAATACCCGGCGAATATAAGCCTTTACATTTGATAATTTATCAGGCATATCATACATTTCTTTATTAATCAAAGCCATTTACTAACCACCTTTTGCTATACAAAAGGCAAAATAGCGCATTTTTTTGGATAGTCAAGTATTTATACAACCTCGGTAACGGCGCGCAAACTGCCGTCGCGGGACAATTGCACCACATGAATCTTTTTTTTCATTTCGGCAATTAATTCATCTCGCTTGTATGCAGGTTGGGTGTGTAAAATTCTGTCAGCAAAGGCAGCATAAGCGGCTTCTGCGGATTCTGCGTGAATAGTTGTGTAAAAATGGTCGTGCCCAGACCCCAATAATTCCCATAATGCAGACGCATTAGTGGTTGAAACTTCACCCCCAATAATAACATCTGGTGTCATACGTACAACCAAATTTATCAAATCTTCATTAGTAAAATCATTCTGTTGTCTGGTTCGTGACAATAGTAAATGTACGTGATTTTCCTGGGGAACATAAATTTCACGTGCATCTTCGACCGTAATAACACGCGCATTTTTATCAATCAATGTCAACAAATGGTTTAAAAACGTTGTTTTACCTGTCGCAGTCGCACCACTGATTAAAATAGGACTGGCATCATTTATTGCACTCATTAATCTATCATACGGATCATCGGGCCGAACCTTTTCGCGCGGTTTAATTTTTAGCAGCTGTTTTCCGTGTTCCAAATGATAGTTTTTTAAACTGGTTTCTTTTACGATGCCACCACGAATACTGATGGCAACACCACCGCTTTCAGAATCACTGCTGTCATATGTCACGTTTTTGCCGGCAATAGCGGTAAACCTACGTTGACCTGGTAAATCTACAGACACAACTGGTACACCATGCATTGGCTCAAACGGCTGATTATAAACATTTGCAATGGCATAAACCAGATTAACCAAATAATCCTTGGTTAATTGTGGCGCAGGGTACGCAACCCACGGAACACGCGCACCATGCAAACGCAGCCAAACCTGGCCAGCATGATTAATAGCAATCTCCTCCACAAAGGATGGAGTATAGAATTCCTCTAAGGGTTTTAATAAAGATGCCAAAACAACATTTGTCATTACTTTTTACATTTTATCATAAATCGGCTCTTGAATCAAAATAGTTTATTTGTTAAAATTAAAAAAAAGGAAAGGGAAGAAATGAAAAAATCATTATTATTTGCCTTATTAATGGCACCTTTGTTTGCTGGGTGTAATACAGATCGCCCCTATGATGTGGACGATTATGCCAATGGTGGTGAAAATGCACCGTACTATAATGAACGTACATCTGGCTTTATGGATGCGAATAACGAGTATGCCGAAATCGATTCGATGCGTCCACGGACGGATGCCGAAAAAGATGCTTCCCATAAACGTTGGAATTCATCCCGTATGGAAACCAGATGGCAAGAATATCGTGGTGCGATGGTTCGTATCCAAATCTTGCTGGGAAACAGTGAATTGCGCGAAATGCGTCTGCGTATGATGCAAAGTGCTGATGGTATGGATATCGATGGTGATGCACGTACTGTTTTGGCACATGTTGCAGATTATGAAATGAAACGTGTTTGCGGTCGTAATGTCGAAAATATCGTCGTTGTATACGATGAACCATCGTTCGAGGTTATGCGCCCAACACCTTTCTTTGATTACAGGGTAGAGGCCGAAGGCCCAACCATGCGCGAATACGGTTTTCGTTGCGTATACAACAAAACTAAAAAATAAACTAAACAACATTAACAAAAAGGAAAAAATATGAAAAAATTAGCATGTGTATTAGGTGTTTGTGGACTTTTCGGGGCTGCGGCATGTGATATGAATTCTGGTGCAAAAAATGGTGACACAGTTGTTATCGATTTTGCTGGTTTTGATAACGGTGTACAATTTGCCGGCGGAACCGCTGAAAACTTTCCTTTAACATTGGGCAGTGGCCAATTCGTTCCAGGTTTCGAAGATCAATTGATTGGTGCCAAGGTTGGCGAACAACGTGATGTTAACATTAAATTCCCAGACAACTATGTCCCAGAATTGGCTGGTCACGAGGTTGTATTCAAGGTTACCATCAAAGAAATTCAATCAAAATAACATATTTTGAAATAATAAAAAAGGGTGCAAATTTGCACCCTTTCTTTATTTGTGATTTGCAAATTATTTTGCAAATGAATAATCCATTTTCAAATGATCTGGATTATATGTACCATTCATGATTGCCAAAGTATCTTCGACGATAACCAATTCTTCGTTGGTTGCAACCATCAATATTTTTATTGGACTGTCATCTGTGCTGATAATGGCACTGTCAACACCTTTGCGTGCCAAAGCCGCAGCATTTTTTTCTGCATCCAATTTAATTCCCAAAGGTTCCAAACCTTTACAGAATTGTGCGCGTAAATAATCATCGTTTTCACCAACCCCGGCGGTAAATACGATTGCATCGACATGGCCTAATTCTGCCAAGAATGCACCGATATATTTGCGAACAGCGTGCGCTTCCATTTCAATAGCCAATTGACATTCTGGTTTTGTTTCGCGGTTTGCTTCGACATCACGTCTATCGGCAAAACATTCTGTAATTCCCAATAATCCAGAATCTTTGTTCAAATGCTTTTGCATTTGTTCAGGTGACAGACCCAAACGTTGCATCACATATAAAACAACACCAGCATCCAAATCACCAGGACGCGTTCCCATCACCAAACCTGCGACCGGCGTCATACCCAATGACGTATCAACCGCAACACCACCACGTATAGCCGCCGCAGATGCGCCAGATCCAATATGTAATGTAATTAAATTGCATTCACTTGCAGGTTTACCTAACAATGCGGCTGCACGTTTAGAAACATACAAATGTGATGTTCCATGAAAACCATAACGACGAACACCTAATTCACGATACCACGCAGCTGGTACAGCATAACGATACGCATAATCTGGCAAAGTGTTATAAAATGCTGTGTCGAATACGGCAACCTGGGTTGCATTTGGTAACAATTGTTTAGCCGCCATAATACCAACCAACGCAGCTGGATTATGTAACGGTGCAATCATAGCCAATTCATCGATTTTCTTGATAACTTCATCTGTGATTTCGACAGAGTTAGCAAATTTTTCACCACCTAATACAACACGATGGCCAACACCACGAATTTCGTTCATATCAATAGATGCCTCACGCAATAAACCCATAACAACGTTTAATGCCTGGTTATGATCCTGCATAGAAACATCTTTGCGTACCTTTTCTCCGTCTGGATATTTTTGTGTAACGAAAGAATCAGGTAACCCAATTTTTTCAACGTTTCCACTGACCACAGGTTTTTTTGTGTCCGCATCAAAGACTTGATATTTCAAAGAAGATGAACCGCAGTTCAAAGCAAGTATATACATATTTTATCCTTTTTTCTCTTTTCGAACAGCCACAGCATAGCACCGCCAAAATAAAAAATCAACGGCGACAATAAAATTATAGACTTACGGCATTTTTTTGCTATTCTAAGGTTATGTTGCACGGTATAAAAATATATTCACACGATCCTGTTTGGCGTCATATTTTAACAGAATTAGGCGCAACTGTTACTGATAGTGTAAATGTATTGGATGTAAATTTTGATGAAATTGCCCCAGATGGTCCAATATCTGTCACAGAATTAAAATCTTTGATATTAAATAGTGCGGATACGACAAACATTTTACAAAGTGTATTTAATGGTAATGTTCCACAATTATCTGATGTCCAAGAAAACGTTGTTGTATCCCTGTGGCGCAGTGGCGGAATGTCTGGCCCAGAATTAAAGGCTGCGCTGGGGTATATGCCTGGTGTTGCAACACATACTATTGATACGGCAATTTATGCTTTACGTAAATTATGTGGTCATGACTTTATAATTAATGATAATGGGGTGTATAGAATTGGCACTGTATAAAGTAATATCTTTTGATAAAATCCCCAGTACCCAAACCACCGCCCAAGAATTAATTGGTGCGCGCCGGGCCGGTGATCACACTGTAATTGTTGCGGCTGCGCAAAGTGATGGCCATGGTCGTTTTCGTCGTAAATGGGTTTCGCACCACGGAAATTTATATGCCAGTTTTATTTATGCTTCCCCCGAACGTGATGCGCGTTTGTCTTATGCGGTGGCATTGGCGGTTGCAGATACTTTGTTTTCATTTGGAATTGTACCGACTATAAAGTGGCCAAATGATATATTGGTTGATGATAAAAAAATATCTGGGATTTTAATTGAGTATTACGGGCGATTCGTTGTTGTTGGAATTGGAATAAATATCGCAACTAATCCTACTGTCGCAGAATACAAGACAACAAAAATGAATAATTACATAACGACAACAGAAAAAGATGTTTTGACCAGATTAATGAAATATATGGATAAATGGACCAAGGCCGATTTTGCAACTGTGCGCACACGTTGGATGTCTTTGGCTACGGGATTAAATACGACTGTTAAATATCGTGGTGCAACGGCAGAGTTAATTGGTATCAACGAAAATGGTGCATTGGTATTGCGTTGCGGAACACGTTACGTTTTGGCATATGGCGATGAAATCGTAATATAAATATCTTGACTTGCACCTTGATTTGTGATATAATATGAACCATCAAGAGCAGAAAATATACACGTCACATCGACGTGATTTTTTTTTGCTTTTTTATTCAGCGGGCACATCTGTGTCCGCTTTTTTTATTAATTAAAAAATCCAAAGGGTGTTTTACATGCAATTAACTTTGATTAAACATCAAAACGATTTTAAACGTGACGTTTATAAAATCGCACGTGTAATATATGCAGAAACATGTGGTCAATCTTTGCGCGTTGTCGAAGCATTGGCATCTATGATTGCAAATGGTGCGCGTGTAACGAATCAAACAGAAATTGATTTTATAACAAAATCTGGATTATTCGAATCGTTGGATAAAAATTCTTCACGTCATGATTTGTTAAATGTAAATCCTGATGCGCGAACTTTTCAAATGTGTTTGCGTGTCACCGATAAAATGTTAAAACACCATTTGGATGATTATTGTTTTGGTGCAACAAAATTTCATCGCACTGAATTCAATCCATCGTGGTCAGTTGCACGTGGATATATTTTAGAAGTCGATGGATTATTTTTTTACCTTTGATGGGAATTTAAAAATGAAAATACAAAATATTATTAACGGTGGCGCACTTGCCGGCCACAGAACATATATATTATCCGGTGTTGGAATATTATCTGCAATCGCTGCATATTTAGTTGGTGATGCAGATTTGTTTATAACACTGCAATCAATATTTACACTTGGTGGAATTTATTTCTTACGCAAATCAACAGATACAAAAAGGAATAATTATGCAAAAAGTACCAGAAAAATTTCAAAACCCAGACGGAACACTGAACGTTGATGCACTTATGAAATCTTATACAGAATTGGAAAAGAAAATTGGAACAATGGTGTCTGTGCCACGTGATAACACAGATGATGTTACGCGTGAAAAATTTAATCGTGCAATTGGTGTGCCAGAAAATGCAGCAGATTATCCAACAAATGCGATGTTCGATGACGAATCGGTTAAACAAAAATTTCATGATATTGGACTGACTAAAACACAAGTTGAAAAAATTTATTCTGTTGCCGAAGAATTTTTATCACCAGTAATCGCAGAATTATTTTCTGCAAAAAATGAAGCGAATGAAATATCAAAGTTGGAAAAATTTTTTGGCAGTCGTGAAAAAATGAATGATGCATTGAATGCGATAAATACATTCGGTGAAAAATTTTTACCACATGATGCGTTTGAATCGTTATGCTCTACAGCCCAAGGAATCCAAGGTGTGTATCAAATGATGCAATCAATGGAACCACGTGTCGAAGTCGGTTCATCTGCGCCAGAAAATTTAACTGATGACGATTTACGACGTATGATGCGTGATCCAAAATATTGGCGTGATGGTGATCCTGAATATGTTCATAAAATAGAAAATGGTTTTAAAAAATTATATTCTTGAAATAAAAAAAATGAAAAAAATGTAATCAAAAAATTAATTTCTTCTTTACTATTATTTTTATTTAATATAAAATACAAGTAAGAACAAAAAAATTTGTTCTATCCAAAATCTTAAAAAGGAGAGAAGAATGGCATTATTTTCATTAACAAAAAAGCCAGCTGCAAAAAAACCTGCTGCTAAACCAGCAGCCAAGAAACCAGCTGCAAAAAAACCAGCTGCTAAAAAAGTTGCTGCAAAAAAACCAGCTGCTAAAAAAGTAGTTGCAAAAAAACCAGCTGCTAAAAAAGTTGCTGCAAAAAAACCAGTTGCTAAAAAAGTAGTTGCAAAAAAACCAGCTGCTAAAAAAGTTGCTGCAAAAAAACCAGCTGCTAAAAAAGTAGTTGCAAAAAAACCAGCTGCTAAAAAATGCGCATGCAAAAAAGTAGCTAAAAGAAAATAATATTTCTTTTAAAGATTTTTGACCCGCAAGAAATTGCGGGTTTTTTATTTGTAATAATTTTAGTCAGATATAACAGTCTGACTAAGAATATTGCAGGATAATCGATTCCAGACCCCGCATTTTGTTATATGACGCAAACATAGTTTGCATAATCAAAAAAACAAAAATCTATTGTTGGTCGGTGCAATTTATTGCGCCATATTTTCAATTTTTAACAAAAGGAATAAATATGTCTGTTTCCATAGATCAAGTTTTTGTGAAACAATTCGAGGCAGATGTTCATCTTGCATACCAGCAAATGGGCACAAAATTGCGTTCCACAGTACGCAGTAAATCAGGTGTTATAGGACAATCTACAACATTTCAAACAATAGGACGTGGTACAGCCAGCACGAAATCTCGTCATGGTATGGTGCCAGTTATGAATTTAAATCATCAACCTGTCGAATGCACTCTGCAAGATTATTATGCGGGTGATTGGGTCGACAGTTTGGATGAATTAAAAATTAATATCGATGAACGTCGTGTTGTTGCATCTGCTGGTGCGTATGCATTGGGACGTAAAACAGATGAATTAATCATTTCTGCAATGGATAATGCAACCGCCTATGTCGGTGACTTTTCAACAGGTTTGACCAAAACATTAGTGTTAAGCGCAATCGAAAAACTGAATGAAAAGGATGTTCCAGATGATGGTCGCAGATTCGCGGTCGTTGGTGTGCATCAATGGAATGAATTATTGGGTATTACAGAATTTGTGTCGGCTGAATACGTAGGTGATACACCAATGATAAATGGTTACGAGGCCAGAAAATGGTTGGGTATTACATGGGTTTTGCACAATGATTTACCACTTGCCAGCAGCACTCAACGTAGCTGCTTTATATATCATGCGTCCAGTATCGGTCATGCATGCGGGCAAGAAGTTAAAACAGATATTACTTGGCATGGTGAACGTGCTGCTCACTTTATCAGTAACAGTATGTCCCAAGGCGCGGTCTTGATTGATCAGGATGGTATTGTACGTGTCAAATGTAAAGATAACGCATAATTTTATGCATAACAAAACAACCAAAAGGAAAACATATGGCATTTCAAAATAAAAAATTATCTGTGATTGCGTATGCAAACGGCTTTACTTTGTGGCATTATGCTGCAAGTGAAACAATGGAAGCAATCACGACAAGTGGTTATTTCAATAATGTTTTAACATTAATGAATACTGGCGATATCATCATCATCAATGCATCCGATAGCACATCTATCAAGAAAATCACAGTTTCTTCATCGACCGTGTCGGTTGGGGCATTGTCATAATTAATGATTTAAATAGCGGGGGCAACCCCGCTATTTTTTACCAAAAGGTTTTAATATGCTTACTAAACAAGATTTATGTTCTATGGCGTTGCTAAAATTAGGTGAAAAACCACTGGTATCTTTAAACGCAGATACTGCATCAGCACAATTATCCAGAACTTTATATGATACAACAATTGATTCGTTGTTGGCATTACATCCGTGGCGTTTTGCAACACAATACTTGTGTATTGAAAAAAATCAAAATAACGAATTTGTTATACCAACAAACATATTACGAATATTAAATTGTTCTGGCCACATTATTGGAAATCAAATATTTGCCAAGACCAAAGATGTCCAAATGTTTGCGATTGTTCGTACCCCAGCAGAAAATTTCCCATCATATTTTGCCTCGCTTGCGGCAACTAAATTAGCAATAGAATTTTGTATACCATTAACTGGTAATCAACAAATGTTACGAACATTGGTTAGTTTATACGAATCTGAATTTCAAAATGCAAAGTTTATAGATTCAACGACAGATACAAATCCCGGGATGAATACTTTTTCTTTGATAGATGTTAGATTTTAAAAGGGGATACACATGACAGAATTTATACATACACAAAATTCTTTTGCAAATGGTGAAATATCACCAGAATTTTATTTAACCCCAGATATTAATGGTTTGGCGCATCTGGAAAATATGGATGTGTTAGCAGGTGGCGGATTAACGCGTCGACCAGGGTTGGTTGATGTTGCAACTTTGCCGGGTTATACACGTATTTTTTCTTTTGATATATCCGAACAAGAAAATTATATTTTGGCTTTTTATAATTACGGATTAAAAATTTATTCTAATAACAATCTTGTTTGCACATTGTTGACACCGTGGACAGGCGCAATGCTGCCAAAATTACAATTCGCCAGTTATGGTGATTCGGGAATTTTTGTGCATCCAGACATAGCCCCATATATTTTGACCAAAACAAATAATACATTTTCTATATCCAGATTCAGTTTTTATGACACCACGGGTTTATATTCTCAAATACCTTTGATGAAATATGATGATATGCGTGGTGTTGCAATAACCGTAACAGCCGGTCCATATGGTGTAAAATCAGCGATATTTACTGCATCAACAAATTATTGGAAATCATCAAATGTTAACACAATCGTTTGTTTCAATAACCAAAAATGGGAAATAATAGAATATGTGAGTGATACTGTCGTATATGCCAGCAGCCCTGATGAATATACGTTGCCAGTCAGTCCAATAACAGATTGGGTTGAAAGTGCATTTGATAACCGTCATGGTTGGCCACGTGCTATAACTTTTCACCAAGACAGGTTGGTATTTGGTGGTACGCATTCTGTCCCCGGCGGAATTTGGATGTCTTGTGTTGGAAATTACCATAATTTTAATGCTGGCACAGGTTTAGATGATGAAGCCATCACCACAACATTATTGTCCAAAGAACGGCAACAAATATGTAATTTAATCAGTAGCGATAAATTGCAAGTATTAACATCTTGTGGCGAATGGGCAATATCTAACAAGCCTGTTACACCATCTGGCCTAAACATTGTTCAACATACAACAGTCGGCAGTGCAACTTCATCCAGTCTAACCCCACAAAAAATAGAGGGTGAAACAGTTTTTATTTCAAATACATTACAAGATATTCGTAAATTGTCATTAGATACATTGGGTGAACGATATAATGCTGATGATTTATGTTCGTTTTCAAAACACTTACTAAATCAGCCAATCGATATTGCATATAACAAAGTGTTAAAACAGTTATATGTTGTTAATACAGACGGAACGATGGCGGTATTAAATCAAAATAGTGGGCTGGGGCTGTCTGCATGGGGGCGATATACAACATACGGAAAATTTATGTCTGTGGCGGTAAGTGCAGGCGACACATTCGTTGTATTGGAAAAAACAGGTGTGTATAAACTGGCTAAATTCGCAAGTACAGCATTTACCGATTCTGGAACATACAAGATAGAATTTTCTGCATCGGGATTACCATTATGTTTTTCTGGACATCGTCCTGTACATTTACGGTTGCGAAAGATAAATTTACGATTATGGGAAACAAAAAGCGCGTTTATAAACGATATGCGTGTTGAATTACCAAATGAAATCTATGATGTGTCATCCAGCGGTTTTTCAGGTGATATTTCCATGAATTTACTGGGATCACAAATAGACGGTGCTGTATCACCATGGACAATCAGTGGTGATGAACCTATGCCAATCACACTTTTATCACTGACAATATATGGTCAATACGAAATATAAAACAAAGGAGAAAATGATGGGACAATTAGTATCAGACGTTACTGATGTATTAAATTATCAAAAATCAAAAAAAACGGCATCCAGTAAACGGCAAGAAATTTTACAGCAAATAGCAAAAGATGAACAGGCAAAAACAAATTTGATAAAGAAAACATTGGCCGCGCAACGTGCAAAATACGGGGCAGATGGTGTAAATATGAATACTACAACAGCCGGTGCAGTATTAAATAGACTGCGTGATGAAGTGACACAACCATATCAAGATAAAAAAGAAACAAATTTAAAAAAATTACAAAAAATAAAAGTAAAAAAACCAAATTTAGTAAAAAAATTATTATCACGCGCTGAAAAAATTGTTGGATAAACAAAATGATTACCCAAGTGTTTGAATTTGCAGATGTATGGAATAAAATTTTAGGCTATCAAACACCGGCGCATCACAAAGATATGTTGAATTTTTTGTATGATGTATGGCAAACACCAAATCACAAAGGTTTATTGATGGCATTTCGACATTCTGGCAAATCAACGGTTGTCGGTATTTTTGCTGCATTTGTGTTATACACGCATCCAGAAACCAGAATACTGGTTTTATCTGCACATACTATTTTGGCATCGCGTATGGTTGCGCATATAAAAAACATATTGGAAAATCACCCATTTTGCACTGATTTAATTCCATTGTCTAAAAAAGAATGGGCGGCGGACAAATTAACAATAAAACGCCCGATTGGTATACGTGAACCTTCGGTGGTATGCCAAGGAATTCATGGTAATATAACAGGAATGCGTGCAGATTTAATAATATGTGATGATGTAGAAGTACCAAATACTTCAAATACACAACAAAAACGCGAAGGTTTAAGGGAAAAATTACGAGAGTTAGATTTTATCCTGTCGCCAAACGGCACAATGATTTACATCGGTACACCGCATACAATGGATACAATATACAGAACAAAAGATGATTAATTCGATTCTGTGGAATGCTTTGTTTCAGTCATAAAAGAACGCAATTTTGCCAACAATTCCTGGCCCTGTTTGCTAAACATAGGCAAAAATGTTTCGTATTCTGGCATATCAGCCTGAATTTGTGCGCGCACACGTTCTGTTACTGGTTGTTTTACAATTTGCGAAGCCATATACCACAAATGATATGCACGCCAAGTTTGCACAACAACATTCCATTTTGCAAGCAAGTTTGGTTTGTCAGACAAAACGGTTTTTATTCCAACCAACCATTCATCGCCAAACTTTTTTACAACATCCAATTTTTGTAAATTTAACAATCCTTGTTGGTCTGGTTTAAATTCTTCTATGCCCTTGATTAATTCATCCCATTGTGCTTTGGACAAAGGTGTTGTGGCCACAGATTCAGCCATTAATCCACCGTACGGCAGTAAATTTCTATCGATGGAATCCATTGGTGTTTTGCCACTGCGTAAATTTTTAATATGTTGAACCAATAACTTACCAGTTGGCAAGTCAGCCATTTCATCCAATACGTCTTCGGATGCTTCTTCCACAAAAATAGGATTCAAAACCGCCCAACCGCCAATAATCACATGTTCTTGGCGATACAGGTTAACCAATTTTTGTGCAATTAGATTTGCTTTTGGTTTCATATTCTCTCTCCATTAAAATTTACTCAGTCAAAATCAAAACAACCCTGTGCATAGTTTTGGCGTAAATTTTTTCTTGGGGGTCAACAACGGCACCATACAATTTTCCTTTGTTGTCGCTGTGTACGGTTGCGATGTTTGCAGTCACAACTTCTTCGGAATTTAATGAAGCAAAATCAGCATCTAAACACAAAGCCAAATCCCCGACTTTGACAGGTTGTGATGCATCCACAAATACATAAGATTTTTCAGGGATAAAACCACCAGTTCTTTTGGAATTTGGGATTACAGCATAAATTGATTTACGTCCCTCTAATGATGCAGGTGCAACAATCATAACCTTGTCATTCTTTTTGAAAGATATAGCACGTCCCGCAGGTGAACCAAACACAGGCACTAATTTTCTACGCGCACTGTCATACAATTTGGCACCGTACAAACCATCGTGCATATCAATCCCAGATACAGGATTGTCAGGAATCAAAACAGATTTTACACGTTCTTTGACCTTGTTAATTTGTTTTGTCAATTCGCCAGATTTATAAAGTTCCGCGATTTTACTGAACATTTCATTAGCCGTCAAAGCAAAAGATTTTGCCAAAGGTTCAACTTCGTTTTTGTAAATTTCGCGTTGACCGATTTCGATCTTGTGGTACACAGACAAAGTCATACCAGCATCCTTGGCGGCCTGGGCAATAGTTTTGCCTTTTAATTGGCGAATTTTACGCAAACCAGAACCAAATACTTTCAAACCACCATGTTCGTTATCACTCAAACGACGTTTGATTTCTGTTTGCCATTTATCAGCAACAGCATCGGATTCTTTGATAAAGATGTCAGACAACTTACAACCTAAAATATTGCAAATGTTCAGCAATTGTTTTTGGTTCAAACGACGTACACCTTTTTCGATTTTAGACACTGCGGACAGACTCAATCCTGTCTTGCGTGCCAACTCTGTCATCTTCATACCATTGTTCAAACGAATGGTTCGAATGTTATTAGGAAAAATGATTTCTTCTTGTGCCATGTTTTTAGGACTCCTTGAATACTTGACAAAAGTGTAGTCAATTTTTAAATATTTGGCAAGTAAAATTTACACTAAATCTTATAAAGGCATATCATCGGGAATTGCGGAAACATCAACACCCGTATCTGTGGCATTGGTTTGACCTGATGTTTGTGTCGTATGTGCGATAAAATTATCAGCAAAATCACCAGACACAGGTGCGTCCGGCCCACGCGCAGCCATCTCATCCAGATTATCAAACAAGCAATAATCGCCCAAGAACGCCAAATGCACGGTTTCTGGGCGTCCGTGACGGTTTTTGCCAATGATTATATCGGCCTTGCCACGTGCACGTTCCAATCGTTTTTGCCATGTTTCTATACTATTTTGTGATGCGTTAATAGAAATACGTTGTGACGGATCGCGATTATCCAAGTAATATTCTTCACGATACGTGAACATAACGATATCGGCATCCTGTTCAATAGATCCAGATTCACGCAAATCGGACAATTGTGGCCGTTTATCATCACGCGATTCGACACTACGTGACAACTGGGACAGGGCGATAACAGGAACGTCTAACTCTTTGGCCAACATTTTAAGGCTTCTGGTAATTTCGGACAATTCTTGTACACGATTTTCATTGCGTTTACCACCTGGGGACATCATCAACTGTAAATAGTCGATAACAATCAATGCAATACCACCATATTTTAATGCCAAACGTCTGGCCCTGGTTCGAATCATAGGTACAGACATTCCAGGTGTATCGTCAATTACCAATGGTGCCTGTGCAATCGCCTTGGAATATTGGGACATTTTTAAAAATTCTTCGTCGGTCAGCGAACCTTCGCGCATAGATACCGCAGGAATTTTTGTTTGCGAAGATAATATACGTGAACCCAATTCAGACGCGGACATTTCCAGAGAGAAAAATGCAACAACACCCTTGTAATTATTATTCGCACGACCAGATAAAATAGCATTTGCCGCATTAAACGCAATATTCATCGCCAACGTGGTTTTTCCCATACCAGGACGGCCTGCAATAATGATTAAATTGGAATGGTGTAAACCACTAATTGATTTATCCAAAGCCGTAAACCCAGTTGTCAATCCAGATAATTTTCCATCGGCCTGGTACGCAATTTGCGCTTCTTCCAGGGCAGATTTCAAAGCGGTGCCAATGGATACAGGTTCATGTTCAGATACCCCAGTTGCAGATAAACTAAATAAATTTTGTTCGGCGATTTCTAATTGGCGCGCCACAGGGTTGTCTAAATTTTCAACATACGCATCGTTTACAATTGATTGGCCTAATTCAATTAATTGACGCCGCATAGCATTATCATAAACAATGCGTGCATATTGCTCGACATTAACAACCGTTGCCCCAGCCGAAGATAACTCTGTCAAATAATCTATGCCACCGACAGATTCCAATGTACCTTGTTGTAGCAAATAATCTTTGGCAGTAATGATATCAAAAGGCACGCCCGCGGCAAACCTGTGTAATGCCAATTTATATATTTCTTGGTGCGCTGGATGTGAAAAATGTTCAGGTTTCAAGAAATCGTTTATGCGTTCCAATGCACGATTATTCATCAACACAGCCGCCAGAACCGCTTGTTCGGCTTCTAAATTCATTGGTAAAGTTTTGGGAGTAAAGTCCATGTCAATTATAGTAAATCAAAATTTTCATTTTTCAACGCCTTTTTTGATTGGATACAAAAAATTTTTATTACCGATATTAAATCCGGACGGAACGTCCGCATGGCCTGAAAAATTTCCTGTCGATAAAATTATTGAAATCCGGAATACAGTTGGCGAACACCATTTTATGTCCCAAATGATGCTGGATTTTATACCTTTGGAAAAAGTGCGCCTGGACCCAGGCAGAATTCAAATATATAACGCAGAATTCAATCAGTTAAATGCTAAAATTGCTGATTGGCCAATTACTGGTGTGGCGGCATATTGGGACCCTTCGTTGGGACATAAACATACAGATTCCAGTGTATGTGCATTAATTTTTCGTGATGACAAAACACATAATATATTTCTGCACGATTTGATGTATATGGTTGTACCCCCAGAACATCCGCAACCATTGACATATCAGTGTGATTTAATCTTGGATTTTTTGGCCAAATATAATATTCACAGAATAGCGGTTGAAACAAATGGACTGGGAAATGCTTTGCCAGAAATATTGGGGGACAAAATAGCAAAACATGGTGGCGGAATTGTCATCCAAAAAATTACCAATAACACAAAAAAAGAAACCCGGATATTGAATGTTTTTGAACCTTTACTGGGGGCGGGGCGTATGTTTGCACATACGCGTATTCAACAAACCCCATTTATGGCAGAAATGCTTGGCTGGTCACCAATCGGTGGCATTGGACATGATGACGGTTTGGATGCTGTTGCTGGTGCAATAAATGTATTACCGGTACCTGTACGTCCAATTGGTTCATGTATTCATTCTTATACAGCAAATACAAACTTTAAAATATAACAAAAGGATAAAAAATGAATGTCAAAAATTTACAAAAAATGTATAACAAAGCATTGGATATGCGCGCACCTTGGATGAAACGATGGGACGAAGCACGTCGTTATACAGTTCCAACCACAGATGCCGAAGTCGCAACATTGTTTGACGGAACTGCATCCGATGCGGTGGATAACCTTGCTGCATCAATTTATACACTATTGACACCACCTGAATCATTATGGATAAATCTGGTTCGTGAAAGTGATATGTCCCCAGATCCAGAAATCGCGACACAAATGTTACGTGCACACTTAAATGATTCTAATTTTTATACGACGATACATCAATGCTATATGGATTTATGTATTTATGGAACGACATGTTTGTTTATGGCTGAAAACCCAGTATGTGCAACCAGTGCATTCACATTTACGGCTATACCAATCACAGATATAGCAATTTTACCAAATGCGGTATTCCATACCACAACAATGACATTGACTGACGTTTTAACAACGTACCCAACATGGACACCAACTGATACTATTCGTAAAAAAATAAAATCAGATCCCGATACACCGGTGCGACTAGTGCAATCTTTGGTTGGAAGTGATTTTGTTGCGTGGCTGGATGTTGATGGTGATATAGAAAATAATATTGTTGCGACCGGTACATTTGAAACGAATCCGTATTTAATCTTTCGATGGAATGTATGCAGTGGTGAACAATATGGACGCAGCCCAGTGTTACGTGCATTACCAGATATAAAAACCGCAAACAAAGTCGTAGAACTGGTTTTAAAAAATGCGACAATTGCAGTTAGCGGAATTTGGCAAGCAGATGATGATGGTGTTATAAACTTACAAAATATAAATTTAACCCCTGGTTCAATTATTCCAAAAGCCGTGGGCAGTTCTGGTTTGACGCCGCTTGCCAGTGGGGCTGACTTTGATGTGTCACAATTAATTTTGTCTGATTTACGTGACAGAATTCGTCATACGTTATTAGCGGATAGGCTGGGTTTATTATCGGATAAAGAAATGACCGCAACCGAAGTGTTGGCCCGTAATGCAGATATGATGCGTGTGCTGGGTGCCACATATGGACGTTTATTACATGAATTTATACGACCATTATGTGAACGCGGTTTACAGATTTTATCGCGACGCGGATTAATTGAACCAATATCGTTGCACAGTGATGCAGAATTAAAATACTTGGCACCAATTGCAATCGCTACTAATGATACGGTTTTATAACAAAGGTGATAATAATGCAAGATATCGAAAAACAATATGCGCGTACATTTAATACACCATCAGGCAAAGCTGTATTACAACATTTACGCAAAATTACTTTGGAACGGACATTGGGACCAAATGCCACAGATAACGAATTACGTTGGACCGAGGCAAATCGTGCTTTTGTTCATCAAATTGAAAATATGATTACGCATGGTACCCAGGGGTGATTAAAATGCCAAAAAAACAAAATTTTATGAATATTTTGGAATTATTGCGTAACAGTTGGTTTTTATTGGCTTTTGCTTTTGGTGTTGTTTATTGGGTCGCGCGTCAAGATTCTTCGCTTGCTGAATTGGAACGCGCAGATACACGTATCACCGCATTGGAAAATCGAACAACAATTTTAGAATCTGGTATTGGTCAATTACAATTAAAAATAGATGGCATCAAAGAAGATGTTACACTTATTAAATCTGCGGTAATAAAATAAAAGGGGCTTTTCACAAGCCCCCTTTTATAAAATTTTATTTTTCAATAAAACGTTCATAAACCTTGGTGTTTAATTTCACAGGATATTCACGATGCAAAAATTTATCGTAATCTGCCTGGATTTGATATTTAATTGTTTGTTCAGATTCTTTACGCAACGAATCGACTTTCTTTTCATCCTTTGCAGGTTTCTTTAACGATTTCACATGCATCACATAAAATGCATCTGGGGTTTCAACAATTTTTTTGGTTCCAACTTTGTTGTTAAATGCGTCATTCAAAACAGCAGCCGGTGCCCCTGATGTACGTGTCACAGTTTCTAATTTTGCACCTGTCCATTTATTATCTTTATTTAAATCAACCAAAATAGAATTTGCCTTTTCATATGCTTGTTTGCGTTTCTCGGCCTTTGTCCATTCTGGAACCAAATCTTGTTTCACAGATGCAAATTCAGCACTGTGTGCAGGATTTATTTTGTCCAAATGCATAATCAAAAATCCTTTTTTAGCTTCCATTGTTTCACTATCTTCGCCTTCTTCCATTCCAAAGATTTGGGCCACCATCGCAGGTGTAATATTTTCATCGCCGATCTTTCCATTACGTGCAAAATCATTGATACGTACAAATTTAGCACCATGTTTTTTTGCAGCGCTTTCTAAATTATCACCAGCGATAATTTCATCTTCGACCTTTACCATACGTTCCATACCCTCGTCATATTCATCAGGTTTTGACATATCCGCGGATACAAATACATACGATATACTGCGTGTTTCTGGCAAAGTTTTTGGATGTTGTGCATAATAAGCCTTTAACATATCATCCGTTGGTTTTTCAACTTTGAAATCATCAAATTTTACTGTTTTATATTCGATTTCACGTGTCGCATAACGCGCATTATAAGATGCATCAACAACAAAATTTGGCACTTTGACATCTTCGCCCATTGCACCCAAAACCATCGAACGTGCAATGTCATTACGCAGTGATGCAGCCAAACTATCCTCGCTCAATCCATTAGATGCCAATACATTATTGTAACGTTCAGAAGAAAATTCACCATTTTCTTGGAAATCTGGCATTTCGCTAATTTGTTTTGCGATACGATGATCAGAAATTACAAATCCTAAATCATGGGCACGATTTTGCACCATCTGTTGTGTGGTTAATTCGTTCAACACACGTTTGTTAAAAGATTTTGTTGCATTTGCATCAGTATAAATATCACGTTGTTTTTCACGTGACATAGATGCCAATGTCCGCGACTTGTGATTACTAAACTGATTCACAGTTATTTCAGCATCGCCAACGCGAATTAAATTTGTATCACTTATTGCGCCACCGAAAATCCATTCAGCAACACCCCAACCAATAAACGAAAAAGCCAAAATAGCAATTAAAAATTTAGCTAATGGTTTTTCCGAAGCATTACGTAAATATTCTAGCATTTTTTTTCCTTTTGCTTTACCATAGCAAAGATGACAGTAAAAATGCAACGAAAAAAAGGAAATTTTATGAAAATAATTGTTGGTAACTGGAAAATGAATGGAAGTCCAGAAAACTTGGCAGAAATGATGTCCGCTATTGATGCCTTACATACTGAAAACAGGGTGTTTTTATGCGTTCCGTATACAATGCTGCGTGCTGGTACCAAAACGGTTATGATTGGTGCCCAAAATGTCAGCAAATATGATTCTGGGGCACATACAGGCGAAATTTCGGCCTCTATGGTATCGACAAGTGGCGCACAGGCAACGTTGGTTGGACACAGTGAATGTCGTACTGAACTGGGGGACACGAACGCTGATGTTGCATTGCGGGCTAAAATGGCTATTGAAAACAATTTATTGCCGATTATTTGTGTTGGTGAAACAGCCCCAGAACGTGATGCTGGATTAACACACGATGTTGTTGAACGTGGTGTGCGTGAATCAGTACCCCAAAATGCCAAAAATGGTAATTTTATAATTGCATATGAACCGCGTTGGGCAATTGGTGCCGGGGTTACACCAACATCAAAACAAATACAGGATGTTCATGAAATAATACGTAAAACATTGCAAAATATGGGATTTGGTGATACGCCAATTTTGTATGGCGCATCAATTACCGCGAAAAATTCTGCGGAAATTATGGCCATTAAAAACGTAGATGGTATATTGGTTGGTGGGGCATCCTTGAAATTAGATGATTTCATACCTATAATAAAAAGTGTTAAATAAAATAGAATATGAATCATAAGGGCAGGTTAGATATGGAAAATAATCAAGAAAACGAAAAACAGGTCCAGGTTGAAACGGTTTCTGTAAACGATGGTGCGTCCGCATCCAACCAAGCAGAAACAACCGAAACAATAACTGAATCTGATAAACTGATTCAAGAATTACAAGATAAAATCGCAGATTTAACCGATAAATATATGCGGGTTGCGGCTGAATTGGAAAACACACGTCGTCGTGCGGCGCGTGATACAGAATCTGCGGCACGTACATGTGGTATGGGAATTGCCAAAAAGTTTTTACCAGTTATGGATGCGTTGGAATCTGCGTTGAAACAAACACCAGATGATGCTGGCATAAAATCATTGTCTTTGGCATTGGAATCTGCATTCAGTCAAATTGGAATTATAAAAATAGAAAGCGTTGGTCAAACATTGAATCCACAATTGCACAGTGCAATATCAACGGTACCTGCGGATGATGAACATGCGGCGAATACAATTTTTGAAGAAATGCAAACCGGATATATGTATGGTGACACGGTTTTGCGTCCTGCTATGGTAATTGTATGTAAATAAAAAACGGGGCAAAAATGCCCCGTTTTTACTTATAAAATTATGTTTAACAACCGCCGGTTGCATTACCAATAATTTTTGAAATAGAAATATCTTTGTGGAACAAGAAATCATATTCACAATTACCTGATTTATAAGAACCTGTGCAAGCAGCCAAAGTTAAAACAGCAAATAATGCCAATAATACTTTTTTCATTTTTTCTCCTTTATTGTAATGAACAATTTGATATTAATTAAAACAGGAAAAATAAGCAAGGATTAAAAGGCATTCTTGGCCCAATAAATTTTCCAACCACATACGGCAATTACATCGAAACGTGCGCTGCCAATCCATCGCTTCTTTGCTAAATACGTATCCCCAGCATTACGCAAACGTTTCATTTGATTTGGTGTTATAGCATCCCACGCAGTTTGTAAATCAGGTCTGTATTTTACTTCGACAAAAACGATAGTATTTCCTTTTTTAGCAATGATATCAATTTCTGCGCGATTAGTATTACGGCCAGTTACATAACGTGATTTTACAATACTGTACCCACGCAACCGCAAAAACATCTTTGCGCGCCATTCTGCAAAAAGTCCTGTATAATAAGTATTCATTAAAAAGCGTATGGTTTAGCAGGGAAATTATCTTTGGATTGTTGTGCGGATGTTGCAACATCAACAGCATTTCTGCCTTCGTCAACTAATTCCAAAGATCCGTAATACACTTTCATTTTTGGATCGTACGAATTTGTTGATGTAATCCACGTGTTTTCACCAGAATTAGGCATTCCATACTTTTGAACAACATTTTTCCAGAACACTAATCGTTTTTTATCGCGTTGATCTTCAAATTTTTCTTTTTTCCCTTCTATTTCATTAACGTCATTATTATATATAATTTTATACACGACATTATCCGTTGCGTTACTGGTCAAATATACATCAATAGTTTCGCCAGTTTTTACACGTTCCAAATGAATTTCGGAAACGTATAACAATCCGCGACTACGCGCCAATCCACGAATACATTTTTCTAATTTGTTTGGTTGTATAACCCCAGATTGACGGCATTCATAGTCTAAATTATATTTCCAATCTTGGGGAATGGTATAAACCAAACTATTTTTCTTGCGCGGATAATATAAATTTCCATGGTTATAGTATAAATTATGCACATCATCAAACGACATCCCCAACATAATACCAGCGATATCAAAATTACCAACGTTTACAGGTTCTGCACCTGTATTCAAAGTCAAAGATTCTGTCTGTATTATATCGTCCCCAGCCCCAGGTTCTTGGTACGTTACATTTGTATTGGTATCATCTGCGAATACATCGTCTTCTTCTTCGTAATCATACTCATCTTCATCATAATCACTGGTTTCAAATTCAAAAGTATCCTCGTCATCGTCCACGGCATATGATGTCACAGGTGCCAGTGATACAGTCAAACCTAACAAAAAAACACTCAATAATTTTAACAACATATTACTCTCTTTAATCTCGTTCCACACTTAATATAAAGAATTTAAACGCAGATGCCGGGTCATATCCTTCTTGCAAGTTTTGTACGGTTTCTTGGGAATTATCAACCTTTAATGGTTGGTCTTTCAGTTCTATATACATGGTGCCTTTTTCGATTTCTGGTTTTGCCAAAACATCATTAGGCCTGGTCCAAGTCCTTAATTCGTATTCAACTGTTAAATGTCCGCTTTCTGCCTCTGAAATTTTACGTACATCAACAAAACGTAACATTTTATCTTCTGTCATTTTTACAATATCTGGTGCAACAGTCTGTTGCCATTTTTTTGTTACGTTTGGTGCAGATAAGCCGACCAAAGGACTAACAGATTTGCTATCTGCGCCGGCTAAATTAGACCGTGCTGTTGCGTTCTCTACAACCGGGATAACATAAAAATATTCATTAACAAAACGCGAAATCAGCATCTGGCGCAATCTGTTCACCGGGATATTTTCTGCATCCACAGGCATTTCTATGCGTTGGTCTGGACTGATTCCAGGTTCAAAGAAAAATGTATCTATGTCTGCTTTGTTTTCAGCATCATAAATCGCGCCCGCAAAAAACAACGAGCCCAACATAGCGACTAATAAAATGGCAGCTACAAAGATTAACACAGATTTTTTCATTAATTCATCCTGTATGCGTTAAATTCCGAAATATAATACCCCATTGAACGCGGATATTCTTGCTCGTTGTAACTAACCCTGGCATATCCATGAAATCTTGTAACCTTGGAACCAGTTTTCACAGACACACTAAATTGCCACATACCGCCTTGCTTGGTAATAAACTTGAAAGAATTCCACGGTTTTAAATCTATAGATTGTACGGTCCACGCGCCAGATTCTTGTGCTTCTATTTCAGAAAAAATTGGTAAAACGACTTGTTTAAAATTTTCAAATACTTTGTCATTACATGCACAATAAATTGCACAGGTCGAACTATTGCTGCTTTCTCTGTCCATGCATTCTGATTCCAGCGAAGTCCTGGGTGAACATTCTGCCCAATTAGCCTGGTTTGCGGCAATATCATCTTCGTGAATAGTGAACCAATTTTTAACAAATTTATGCAAAAATGATTCTTGTAACATAAAATATGCAGGAATTTCTGTCACGGGTTTATTATGCATAATCAACGTCCAACGCCCACCATAATTAGGCACAGAAACTAAAAAAGGCGTAACGTTTTGGCTTTTTTTTACCCATATAATAATACCACACAAACTCATAATAACCAGAAACAATATCATAACGGCCGTAGCCATAAATCTGGATACAGCAACATACTTCCCCGCAGGGAATGCCGGTGTATTAAAGTCATCTGGGTATTCCAATGTTCATCCCCCCGTTATTGTATATGGCGGATTTATGCTTGGTACACCATGATACAAGCACAAGGACTCAACTTTAATTCGTTGTTGTCATAACCAACACCCACTGGTTCGCGGTCATAAACCTGGCCACAGCCAGCCAACGCCAAAGCAACGAAAAATCCAAGTAAAATTTTTTTCATAATCCTTTCCCCCATTTTATACAATTTCATTATTAAAAAAATTCATAGATTCCGTCAAGACATATTATTTAAAATTGTGTCTCGAAAGATAACAAAAATCGTCTCTCCATATCATTCTTGTCAATTTTTAATGGCCAACCCCATGAAAAGTTCATTGGTCCCATCGGGGTATTCCAAAACACACCAAATCCGGCCGAAGTACGCCAACCAGTGTTCAAATCATCCAAATAAGCAGCATTTTCTTGGCCTTTTGGTACATCAGGATCACCCAAAATACCATAATCTGTAAACACAAAACCTTTGACTTGGTATTCATCAGGAATAAATATCGGGAAATTTAATTGTGTTGTGCCGTTCACTTTCCACAAACCGCCCAAAGAATATGAACCATTACTGGCACGAATACGTCCCACACCCGCAACATCAAAACCACGCAGTGATTCACCGCCCAAGAAATAACGATACACACGTGGGATATAGCTGTCTTCTAATGGTTGCATATATCCACCTTCAATAGATGTTTTTAATTGCCATCTGTCGTCCCAGAAATTCACCATCGCGGTTGCATCACCATAGTAACGCATATATGTTGCTGTTCCGCCAAAACCGGTATATGAAACACCCACATTACCAACCAAACCAGTATGAGTATTTTGTTCAAAATTTGTATCCAAATTATAATAACGGAAATTTGTACCCAAAGAATACAGTTGTGCACGTTTCATACCGCCACCTTGTTGTGGATCCGTGTTTTCATCGAATGCCGCGGTCAAACGCATAGTTTGTGACCAATGATCTGTCAATTTCCAGCCCAACCGTCCAGATATAGTCAGTGAATCACGATCATAATCATAACCACCCAATCTCTTATAGTTATACATTGTATATGCTATATCAAATCCACCTGACAAAGCACGATTAAACAAATATGGTTCTGTAAAACTGAATAATGCTTGTTTTTGATATTGGGCCAGCGAGCCTTTTATTTGCACAATTTGACCACGTCCCATAAAATTATTTTCTGTAATCCCAGCATCAACCATAAAACCATTAATATTTGACCAACCAACACCACCAGATAATTCACCGGTTGGTTGTTCTTCTAATTGAATATCCAAATTCATCATATTTGCATCAGCCAATCGTGTTGGTACCATTTGTACATTTTTAAAATAACGCGTATGCATCAAATTTTGACGACCTTCCTCGATAGTTTGCAAAGAAAATGGATCACCCGCCCGCATCGGCAAGGAATGTTCAATAACATTATCAAACGTACGCACATTCCCCAGAATGTTAATAGAATTCAAATATATACGATTTGTTTTTTCAATTTTGAATTGCAATGATACAGTTCTGTTTGCATCATCTTTGACCGGTACTGGTTCAACCGTGATAAATGCATATCCATAATCAGCAACCGCACCACGCAATACAGAAATTGTTTCCTCAACTTTATCAATATTATACGTGTCGCCTTCATCCATTTTTATAACATCATACAGTTCATCATTTGGAACATCAGGAAATGGATTATCAATAGTCAATTTGCCAAACTTGTACTTTTCACCCTCGGCGATATTAAATGTTACAGAATAATATTCGCGATCAGGCGTGAATTTACCTTGGGCACTGATTACATTTGCATCAATGTATCCATTACGCATATAGAATTGACGGATTAATTGCTGATCATATTGAATTCTGTCTTCATCAAAAACGTCAAATTGAGTAAGTATTCGCCACCAAGCATGTTCACGAGACAAAATTTCGCCACGCAAAGTACGACTGCTGAAATGTTCGTTACCAGTAAAATCGATATCAGAAATATATGTTGGATGTCCTTCGGTAATTTCATATACGACATTTACGCGGTTATTATCTAATTCAATTCTTTTTGGATTCACCTTTGTTCCAAAAAAACCTTTGCGCTGGTACACGGTTAACAAACGTTGAACATCAGCACCAATAACCGTTTCATCATACGAAGAACGTTCTTTTAATTTAATTTCTTTTTTCAAATCGTCGGTTGAAACTTCGTCATTACCCTCGACTGTTACCATGGATACCACAGGTGATTCAGTGAGTTTTATTTTTAAAACATTTCCAGCCATCGATACATCTATGTTTGAAAAATATCCACTGTCTTGTAATTTTTTTGTTATTTCATTTGTACGACCAGCCGTAATATTTTCACCAATTTTTACCCCCGCCAATATACGTACAGATTCAGCATCCATACGTTCTGCACCGGTTACGTCAACACGCGACACAGTCGCAGAATGCCCAGAACAAACGATTCCAATACCCGCTAAAATTGCAAAAATATACTTTTTATCAATCATACTAATTTAACCCAAAAACCCTTGCTATATCATTCCACATGGTCAGCAACATTAAACCAATAATTAAAATCCATCCGCATGCAAAAGCGATTTCCATTGCTTTGCCTTCTAACTTTCTACGTGTGATAAACTCTATTATTAAAATCAATAAAAATCCACCATCTAATACAGGTAATGGCAACAAATTAACCACCCCCAAATTCACAGATAACAAAGCAATAATAGACATAAATGCCCAAAATCCAATTGATAAAGCCTGGCCAGAAACCTGTGCAATTGTAATAAACGACCCCAATTGTTTTGAAGAACGTTCGCCTGTAATAATCTGTTTTAACACAACAACCAAAGTCTTGGATTGGCTATATGTTTCACGTGCACCCCAATACAATCCGTCGATAAAGCCTTTTTTACGAAATTCTGTTTTGCTGCCATCGGCAACCAATCCCCAACGTTCCGCAGGCATCAATGCCACAGTAATTATATTTTTACCACGCATCAACTGAACATCTGCGCTATGTTTTGCAGCCAATTCTTTTGCCAAAATAATTTCGCCCCAATTAGAAATTTTTTTACCATCAATTTTGATGATTTTATCACCCGGCTTAACACCAGCATTAAAAGCAACACTTTGTTGAATAACCTGGCCAACCACAGGTAATTGTACTTCGCGTGGATGGAACATAAATGCCGCAGAATATATAAACCATGCCAACAAGAAATTCATAATTACACCAGCGGCAATTATTATAAATTGTTTCCATTTTGGTGCAGATAAATAATGTCCCTTTTTTTGTTCTTTATCTAAATCTTCATATTTTTTACGGTTAAACATATCTTCTTGACCGTATATAGATACATAACCGCCCAATGGTAAACAAGCCAACTGCCACTGGGTTCCATATTTGTCATGCCATTTTAATATTGCGGGACCAAAACCAATAGAAAATTTATCAACACGCACACGTGCCCAGCGTGCCGCCAAAAAATGTCCCAGTTCGTGAATAAAAACCACGACACCTAAAACAATCATTAATGCAATAACAGTCATAACAATATGCATTTTATATTCCCCCTGGCTCTCGCTTTTATATCATCATTAACCACACAATAGGCAATACATAAATCCAACCATCAAAACGATCCAACAATCCACCATGACCCGGTAAAATTGTGCCAAAATCTTTGATGTTTAATTTACGTTTTACCCAACTGGCAGTTAAATCGCCATATTGTGATAACAAAGCAATCGCAATACCGGCAAATAATAACTCTGGTTTATATGGGCCCAAAACCGCAAAGCCGAACAACAATGCAACAATCGCGCCACATATGACCCCTGCAATTTGTCCAACCCATGTTTTGTGTTCTGAAACACGTTCCCACATTTTATCAGCCCCGAATAATTTACCAAAAAACCATCCGCCGATATCAGCCGCACATATAATTAACAACAAGAACAACATGTTTCGGGCACTTATACCGACAACATAAGCGGCCGCAACCAACATCACCAGCCAAGCCAAAAAGAAAAAGAACAAGAAACCGTGTTTCACAACAATTTCGCGTTTTGCATTAAACAATCGATTTGCCATTTCATATACCATACCGATCGCAACAAATACACCCAACCAACGTACAGCCGGAATGCCAAAGTGATTCAATACACCGGCAATACATGCGATCATTAACATACCAGTTGCTGCTAATACACGTTTCGAAGTTTCAGACATAATTATTTACCTTTGTTTTTTCCAGAATAATCTTTCTTTTTTCCACCACCAAAACGGCGATTTCTTTTTGAATATTCGTCCAGAACGCGTTGCCATAATTTTTGATTTTGTATCAAATCAGGCCAATGTTCTGGGATGAATAACAATTCAGCATACGCCAATTTCCATAACAAGAAATTAGAAATCCTGCATTCGTTACTGGTGCGAACCATTAAATCTACGGGTAACAAATCACCAGTATCCATAAACGTTTCAAATGTTTCGCGTGTTACATGTTCGCCATTGTCAATCGCGTCATTTACCGCACGTACAATTTCATCTTGTCCACCGTAATTCAACGCAAATACAACGGTTCCACCAGTGTTTTCTGCAGATTTTTCTTCTAATTCATCACATAATTTTGCCAATTTTTTTGGAATTCTATCACGTGAACCGATAACGCGATAGCGCAAATTATGTTCCAACGCATGTTTTAAATTTTTATCCAATTCTGTACAGAACAAATCCATCAAGAAATTAACTTCTTCATCACTACGGTTCCAATTTTCTGTGGAAAAAATAAAGAACGTAATGGTTGTAACACCTTGTTTAATATACCAATCAACCATTTTTTCAAAATTAGCGATACCCGCTTGGTGCCCCATTAATGGCGGCAATCCACGTTTTTCAGCCCACCTGCGATTGCCATCGCAAATAAAAGCGATATGTTGTGGAATTTTTTTTGTGGTATTTGTTGCTTCTTTATTTTTTTTGAAAAATTTAAACATATTCGTCACCTTGTTTTATAAAATGTTAAGTTTTATAACGTTGAGTTTTTTATATAGACATAATATCGGCTTCTTTTTGCTTTGCCATCGCATCGACTTCTGCTGCTCTGGAATCAAAGACTTTTTGTAAATCTTCTTCAAATCTGTGTTGTTCGTCTTCGGAAATTTCCTTGTCCGTCACAGCACGTTTGATTTTGCCCATTGCATCTTGGCGAATATTACGCATAGAAATTTTTGCTTCCTCGGCATATTTGCCAGAAACCTTGGTTAATTCTTTACGACGTTCTTCGGTAAGTGGTGGCATATTCAAACGAATAACCGCGCCCGCTGTCATTGGATTTAAACCCAACCCAGAATCACGAATAGCCTTTTCAATTGGACCAGCATTATTGATATCCCACACGGTAACATTCAGTGTTTGATTGTCTGGGGTTGAAACAGTCGCCAATTGATTCAACGGCATATCAGACCCATAAACCGGTACACGTACACCATCCAACAAATGCACAGATGCACGTCCAGTACGCAATCCAGCAAACTCGTTTTGTAAAATTTCCAGGGTTTGTGCGGTTTTTTGTTCAACTTCTGATTTTAAAATTTGATAATCCATAAACATCTCCTTGTGTATAAAATTAGATTAGCAAAAATATTTGACATTTGGCAAGAAGAAATATAGAATATATCCTGCTTGTTGGGGTTGTAGCTCAGTTGGTAGAGCACTTGCATGGCATGCAAGGGGTCGTCAGTTCGAGTCTGATCAGCTCCACCACGATTTTAATGTTTATGGCGGGCGTAGCTCAGTTGGTAGAGCATCGGTTTGTGGTACCGAGTGTCGCCGGTTCGAGCCCGGTCGCCCGCCCCATAAATAAAAAAAAACGCCCGAATGGGCGTTTTTTACACCGTCAACTTATACGACATTTCTATCAAATTTTGGATGTTTTTGATTGGTAAAGTCCCGTCCAGTAATACCGTAATCCAATGATTTTTATTCATATGATATGCCGGCAAAACACCCTTTACACCACGAAAGAATTCGGCATCGCTTGTTTTTAGATTTATAAAATCAATTTCACCATCACCCGACAATTTCAAAACACTGCGCGGAATAGTTCCCACCAACGCAAACCACTTTTTATTGCCCGCATGCCGAAAAACGCAATATGTTGGATAACGCCTCCACAGATATTCTGGGGCGGCGTTATATTTTTTATCTATGAATTTTATAATTTCCTGTTTCATTGCATTTGTGCGGTGCCCCAGGTTTTTAATTCTTCCTCTGTAACATCGGTTGGAAAACGTTTACCGGTTAAAACATTTGCATTTGGCGCTAGTGATTGCAGGTTTGCACCATAATCACCAATGCCACTGCTGCCCGATGTGACAAACGGTATAACTGTTTTGCCTGCAAAATCATAACTTTCAATAAATGTGTCCATAATGGACGGTTCGCGCCCCCACCAAATAGGTGACCCAACAAATACAATCTTGTATTGTGATATGTCGTCTATTTTTGATGCTATGACTGGTCTGGAACTTTTGTCGGCCATTTCGATTGACGAACGGCTGCTATCATTTTGCCAATTTAAATCTTCGGCCGTATATAATTGTTCTGGCACGATTTCGAATAAATCAGCATTTATCGCAGTCGCTAATCTTGTTGCAACGGCTTTTGTGTTTCCCGTAGCACTGAAATACGCAACCAATATTTTATCATTTGTCATATTTGTTTCCTCCGCTTTTGCATTTGTAAATACTGCGCAGACCATCATTAAAACAGATAGTAATTTTTTCATTTGTCTCTCCTTTTTTTACAACCTGTTACCCAAAAAAACTGATTAATTTTTCTGGGTTTTATCGTTACATAATTCTATACAATCTCTATCACAGTTCGTGTTTGTGGCTCCTGTCGCCTGGGTATCAGGAACCGTTTCTGTTGTTACGTGTTTAGTGTATTCCACAGAATCTTGAATTTCGTTTACAGTTGTCGTATTGCTCTGCTCAAATGAAAATTCATCTTTTGGAATTATAAAGTCCGGTGTTTTAGAGCTTGCATTCTTGAAACAACCGCATAAAAACAATTCCGTGGTCGATGTTTCTATGGTTTGTCCGTTTTGTTCTGTGGTCGTGATAGTCCTTTCGTGTGGCAAACATTTACCAGTAATTGTATTGTTATCACATGCAGCAAAACACAACAAAACAGGTAAAATACACAGTTTTTTCATATTATTTCCTTCCTGTTATTCGTCCAGGTTAACCAATTTATATTTGCGGGAACCAACACCTATTTTCTCGGCGGCCTCTAATGTATGCAGACCATTTCTGTCGGCAATGCGTTCCATTAACTTTTGATTGCCATCAGCAACCGATACCATATCAATTCCTGCCTGGTCAATAGCAACAGGGTCAGTTGATACCAATATGCCGATATCATGAATATCTGGTTCTGCAGGATTACCGTTACAATCGCAGTCGATACTGATTCTGTTTAATACATTGATATAAACCATATTGTCGCGACCAACATAATCTGTGACAGCTTTTGATGCATCCGCCATAGATTCCAAAAACGCGTCTTGTTCACCGCCCCACATAGATTCTTTGGATGTACCGCCACTGTGAATCCACTTTTTACCCATAGATGATCCAAAACCAATTGAAATATTTTTTAATGCGCCACCAAATCCAGCCATCTGGTGCCCTTTGAAATGTGATAGCACTATGTATGACGGATAATTTGCGAAATGTGTTCCAACATAATTTTCAGTCAGTCTGTTGCCATTATTTACTGGCAGTGTCATAGAACCTTCTTCGTCCATAATATCAACGGGTGCGATGTCCAAGAATCCACGTTCTTTGATTGCTGCCCAATGTGATTTGCTGTCACTACGATTTCCGCCGTATGCGGTATTACATTCAACGATAGTTCCATCAACCTTGGCCACTAATTCTTTTATCAATTCTGGGCGTAAATAGTTTGTTTTTGCAGATTCACCAGTGCTCATTTTTATACCGACTTTGCCTTTTGGTGTCCAATTTAGCGCCTCATACGCCTTTACCAAACCCTCGGGTGAAATATCCTTTGTAAAATATACAGTTGGTATATCGTTCGAAGCGGTTGCATAATGCAAGCCAACCCCTATTGTAAAGACAGCAGCAGCCCCCATTGCAGCAATAGTTGATTTTTTCATGATGGAACTCCTTTCATTTTGCAAGATACAGAATACGCAAAAGTTTTGCAAGAAAATAAAAAGGGTGATTTTTATTTGGTCTTAGTTAATGCTTTTAATAATTCAGCCCGATATTGTTTTGATTGTTGTGTTACCCATATTTTATTTGTGCCGTTATTTGTGCGTGTTGTAACGGCATCGACTTCATAATCATCATTTATATGTGCAAAAATAGGCTGATATTTACTTTGTTTCAAAACCATGGTGTCCACAGGAACATCAATTTTAACATGAAAATCTTTTTTTACCCATTGGAATACCGGAACAATGCAGTTTGATATTGGTGACAATTCCTTTTCCATATATTCAAATTGGCTGTATCCATGTTTTTGTTCATAAAAATCAACGGCATTTGCCAATGCAACCATAGATATTTTCTTTGCATATATTGTGGCTGATTGTTCTGTGATA